>LWDU01037409.1_pt1 | contig 21995 bp, 24 predicted proteins | sample 727161 | NCBI WGS metagenome assembly LWDU01 (sample SAMN04566230, study PRJNA314399) | hydrothermal vent metagenome | isolation source: deep sea hydrothermal plume seawater | place: Mexico: Gulf of California, Guaymas Basin | collected 2004-07-11
ACGCGGCGGGTGATGGTGCGGAACTCCATCTTTTCGAGGAAGTCGATAAGGGTCTTCGGGTCCGGGTCGCAGACGGCGAGGTCTTCGACGGGGACCTCGACCGGGACCGCGTCGTCGAGCTGGACGAGTTTCTTCGAGATACGAACCTGGTCGGCAAAGTCGATCAGGGTCTGGCGGCGCTTGGGTTGCTTGATCTCTTCGGCGCGTTCGAGGAGTTCCTCCACGCTGCCATATTCGCCGAGCAGCTGTGCGGCGGTCTTCACGCCGATGCCGGGCGCGCCGGGGACGTTGTCTGTGCTGTCGCCTGCGAGTGACTGGACATCGACAACCTTTTCAGGGCCGACGCCGAACTTCTCGAAGACCTCATCGCGTCCGAGCGTCTTGTTCTTCATCGTGTCGAGCATGGTGATCTTGTCGGTCACCAGCTGCATCAGGTCTTTATCGGACGAGACGATGGTGACGCGTGCGCCCTTGGCTTCGGCCTGGCGGGCATAGGTCGCGATCAGATCGTCGGCCTCATAGCCTTCAAGCTCCAGCGCATGGCAGGCAAAGGCAATGGAGGCTTCGCGCACCAGCGGGAATTGCGGGCGAAGGTCCTCTGGCGGCTCATCCCGGTTGGCCTTGTAATCGGGATAGAGATCGTTGCGGAAGGTGTAGCTGCCCTTGTCGAAGATGCAGGCAAAGTGGGTCGGGCGCTCATCGCCTTTCAGCTCTTCCAGAAGCTTCCAGAGCATGTTGCAGAAGCCGGCGACGGCACCGACGGGCAGGCCGTCAGACGCGCGGCTGAGCGGCGGCAGGGCATGGAAGGCGCGGAAGATGTATGCGCTCGCATCGATCAGGTAGAGATGGCTGTCTTCATTGATCGGCGCGGTGGGCATGGGCGATTCCTTTCAGGCTCTGGGCTCATTTAGCCCCGCCTGACGCCAAGGTCACGCCACCGAGCAGTTATTGGGCTCTGAACTGTGGAATGGTTGACCCGGCCCGGGTGGAAAGCTCGCCGTCGAGAAGGTTCGGAAAGCGGTTCTTCTTTTCCTCTGGTGCCTTGAGATCCGAGATCCTGAGGACATCGTCACCGTCGGCGCGGTAGTCGGTCCACAAGTCTGTGATGACGGCGGAAAATTCCTCGAAGCTGACCCGGCGGTCGAGATTGGGATCGAAGCGGACCGGGTTGGCGAGCGAGTTGTCGCGCGTTGGCAGGCTGCGCGCCCAGGCTTGCTGTTCGAGCGCAGTGAGTTCGCCGTCGCCATTGGCGTCAGCGTTTGCGAAAGCCGCTTCAATGCCTGCCGCGAGGTCTTTGCGGCTGACAATGCCGTCTTCGTCGGTGTCGAAGGAGGCCAGAAGGCCGCCGCCGGGCTTCAGCTTGTCGGCCTGCAGGCGCTCACGGTCGCGCGGCGAGCGCACTTCACCGTCCGCGGGCAGGCGGACAATCGCGTCTTCATCCTCAGTGGTGACCTCTTCGGCGCTGATGGCTTCGACCACCAGAAGCTCCTCGCCGAGCGAAGGCAGGGCGCAGGCAAAGGCGATGAGGCCGAGGCTCAAAAAGCGGGGCATGAAGTCTCCAATCTACCAGCCCAGAACACAAAGTAGCGTGGGCGTTGCAGAATTACCACAACCAGAATGCGTCATTAGTGCGGCTCGCCTGCTTGATCCCGGCAGGACGCTGGGTTAAGTGGCGAAATAAATCATATAAAGGATCATTGATATGGCTAATGACTACGCCGTCGCGGACATCTCCCTGGCGGGATTTGGCCGCAAGGAAATCGCAATTGCCGAAACCGAGATGCCAGGTCTCATGGCTGCGCGCGAGGAGTATGGCGCAGAGCAGCCGCTGAAAGGCGCACGCATTGCCGGTTCGCTGCACATGACCATTCAGACCGCTGTGCTGATCCAGACGCTGGAAGCGCTGGGCGCAGAAGTGCGCTGGGCAAGCTGCAACATCTATTCGACGCAGGACCACGCTGCAGCCGCTATCGCGGATGCGGGCACCCCGGTCTTCGCCCACAAGGGTGAGACGCTGGAAGAGTACTGGGACTTCTGTGACAAGATCTTTGAATGGCCGAATGGCGAGCTGATCAACCTCATCCTCGATGATGGCGGCGACGCAACCATGTACATCATCCTCGGTGAGAAGGCCGAGAAGGACCCGTCCATCCTCGACAAGCCGAAGTCCGAAGAAGAGATCTACCTCTTCAAGCAGATCAAGAAGCGTATCGCCGCGACCCCGGGCTGGTTCGCCAAGGTGAAGAAGGAAATCCGCGGCGTGTCCGAAGAGACCACGACCGGCGTGAACCGCCTTTACCAGCTTGCAAAACGCGGCGAGCTGCCTTTCCCGGCGATCAACGTCAACGACTCGGTCACCAAGTCGAAGTTCGACAACAAGTATGGCTGTAAGGAATCGCTCGTCGACGCGATCCGCCGCGGCACCGACGTCATGATGGCGGGCAAGAAAGCCTTCGTCGCTGGCTATGGTGATGTGGGTAAAGGCTCTGCAGCATCGCTCGCCGGCTCTGGCGCACGCGTCACGGTTTCCGAAGTCGACCCGATCTGCGCGCTTCAGGCCGCCATGGACGGCTTCGACGTCCAGACGCTGGAAGACTATGTCAGCGAGGCAGATATCTTTGTCACCGCAACCGGTAACAAGGACATCATCACCGTCGACCACATGCGTGCCATGAAAGACATGGCGATCGTCTGTAACATCGGTCACTTCGACAATGAGATCCAGGTCGAGGGCCTGCGCAATTTCAAATGGGAAAACATCAAGCCGCAAGTCGACATGATCACCTTCCCGGATGGCAAGCGCATCATCCTTCTGTCTGAAGGTCGTCTCGTGAACCTCGGCAATGCGACGGGCCACCCATCCTTCGTGATGTCAGCGTCCTTCACCAACCAGACGCTGGCACAGATCGCCCTTCACAAGAACCAGGGCGAATACAAGAACGACGTTTACACGCTGCCCAAGCACCTCGACGAGAAGGTGGCGCGCCTGCATCTCGGCAAGCTGGGCCTCGGTCTTACCGAGCTGTCCACCGAGCAGGCCGACTATATCGGCGTGACTACGGAAGGCCCGTTCAAGCCGGACCACTACCGCTACTAGGCGGAAGCTGTTTCGACACAGACAAGAGGGCGCTGGAGAAATCCGGCGCCCTTTTTTCACGTCGGGTTGCCGAAGCAGCCGGAAACGTTGAAAATGGAGACCGATCTGTTTTTTGAAGGAATTAGCTATGCGCAAAATATTGTTCGCTGCAGCAAGTGTTACTGTTCTGGCTGCGTGCGGCGGCGCTGGAGACGGCTCTGAAGGCAATGCGACCGGGAATCAGTCGAGCGTGAGCAGCTCGACCGGTGAGGCCCAAGATGTGACCGTTGAGGTCGGGGATGACTTCGCGCTGCGCCTGCAGACCGCGCTCATCGAAGCCACGCCGGGGAGCACGATCACGCTGCCAGCGGGAACGTTTGCAATGACAGACGGCCTGACGCTGGACGTGGATGGCGTGACGCTGCGCGGCGCCTCGCAATCGGAAACCATCCTCGATTTCAAGAACCAGATGGGGTCTGGAGAAGGCCTGCTCGTCACGTCTGACGATGTCACCCTGACGAATTTCACCGTCCGCGACAGCAAGGGCGACGGCATCAAGTCCAAGGGCGCTGATCGCATCACCTATTCAGATGTGAAGGTCGAATGGCTGGGCGAGCCGAGTGAAGAGAATGGCGCCTACGGCATCTATCCTGTCGAGAGCACGGATGTGCTGATCGAGCGCACGCATGTTCGCGGTGCCTCCGATGCGGGTATCTATGTCGGCCAGTCCAGCAATATCATCGTTCGTGACAACCTTGCCGAGTTCAACGTCGCAGGTATCGAGATCGAGAATTCCTCGAATGCTCTCGTGAATGGCAATGTCGTGCGCAACAATGCTGGCGGCATCCTGGTCTTTGACCTCCCGGACCTTCCAGTGATGGGCGGCAATTCAACGTTGATCAGAAACAATCTGATCGAAGACAACAACACCCGTAACTTTGCGCCTCCCGGCAACATCGTGGCGAGCGTGCCGTCCGGCACCGGCGTCATCATCATGGCCAATGACAGGGTCATGGTGCGCGACAATAATTTCGCCAATAACCAGACGGCGCACGTCCTGATCACCGCCTATTCCCAGGCGTTCAGCGATGCGGACTACAATCCGCTGCCGCGCAATATCGAAGTGCGCAACAACACCTATGGCGAAAGCGGGTACAATCCGCAGGGCGACCTTGGTGAGATTGCGTCTCTCGTTGGCGGCAATCTGCCACCGATCATCTGGGACGGCGTTACCAGCTGGGGCGGCAATGACGAGACAGATGTGAACATCTTCATCGATGAGCCAGCCAGTGTCGGTTTCGTGAATCTGGGCCTCGGGTCCTATCCGATCGATGTGTCGGCTGCCTCGCCGAGCATGGACCGCCCGGACGGCGAAAGCATCGGTAATATGCCAACTGTGACGCTCGCCCACGCCGAATGAGAGTAGCGCTCGCCGCTTGCCTTGGCCTGTTGCTGTCTGCCTGCGGGCAGCAACAGGTGCCGGCAGGGCCGGATATGGAGACGATCCTTGCGGCGGGCCCGGCAGAGACGCTGGCCGACTATGGGCTATTTGCGGATGCCTCCGCGCGGCAGCCATCAGCGGGCGTTGTGCCCTATGACCTCATCAATCCGCTCTTTTCCGACCATGCGAGCAAGCATCGCCTGGTCTATGTACCTGAGGGCGAGGCGGCGGCTTATCGCGGCGGCGAAGAGGTCCTCGACTTTCCGGTGGGCACCGTCCTCATCAAGACGTTTGCCTTCGCCCCGGACATGCGCACGCCTGCTGAGGGCGAGCGCTACCGTGAGACGCGGCTCCTGATCCACAAGGCAGATGGCTGGGCAGCTTATCCCTATGTCTGGAATGAGGGGGAGACAGAGGCGCGCTATGCGCCTGCCGGGGCGTGGCTCGACCTTGCCTATACAGACCCGTCCGGCACACCGGTCGAGATCGACTACCGCGTCCCAAACCAGAACCAGTGCAAAACATGCCACCAGCTTGGCGATGCCATTGCTCCGATCGGTCCGAAGGGGCGTAACCTCAGCCATGAAGGGCCACTGGGCGTGGACCAGATCGACGACTGGACAGCGCGCGGAATGCTGACCGGGGCGCCGGTGAGCTTTGACGTCGTCGCCGACGTGCATGATGCGAGTTTGCCGCTGGATGCGCGGGCGCGGGCCTATCTCGATATCAATTGCGCCCATTGCCACCGGGCAGAGGGATCTGCCTCCAATTCAGGCCTATGGCTCGGCTGGGAAGTCGACGAGCCTGCGGGGCGCGGCTCGGGCAGTGGGACAGTGGTGATCGAGCCGGGCCTGCCTGACGCGTCGATCATGGTCTACCGGATGGATTCGAGCGAGGCGGGTGTCGCCATGCCTGAACTTGGCCGCGCACTGATCGACGATGAAGGCGTCGAGCTGGTCCGGGCATGGATCTCTGAAATGGACGTGGCTGGCTGATCCGGTGACTGAAGACGGCCTGTTCAGGAACCTGTGAAGATGCCTACCTGTTACGTCTCCACGATCAACAGGAGGCTTTAATGGCAGGTGGATGGTCGCGCGATGGCGCGGTGCAGGATCAGATCGACGATTCCATCAAGGATGAGCTGGCGCGTATCCAGGCGTCCCGTCCTGTCGGCGAGAGCCTGACCCATTGCGCCGAATGCGGTGAGCCGATTCCTGAAAAGCGCCGCGAACTGGTCGCGGGCGTACGCCACTGCGTTGAGTGCCAGCGAGAACTCGACGCTGAAGCCGCATCGCGCGGCGGGATCAACCGCCGGGGCTCCAAGGACAGTCAGCTCAAATAGCGAGCAGGCCTGCATGAGAGGCCCAAGCTGCGCTTGCCCATGCGACCGGCTGGACGCATGATACCTGCCAGGGGTGGCGGAGCTTGATTGAAGGCATGGTATCTTTGCTTTTCCGGTGGCGGACGTTGGTTGTTGGCTTCTCGGCCTGTCTTGCCTGTGCGCAAGCTGTGTCCGAAGAGACGGCGGTGCCCGAACAGCAGGCCGCGCAATCAGAGCAGGTGGCCGAACCTGCAGATGCGCAGGCCACCGAAGCTCAAGACGTGGCAGAAGGCGTTGAGGTACAGCCCCGCGCACCGGTCATGTCTTCGGTCAGCGCCTGGATGGACCGGCCGAAGCTTTTCCTTCCCGACGATTATCCAGACCGAACGCGCATCCTGCGCGGCGATGTCGACCCGTATGATGTCTTCTGGGAAGTGCCTGAAAGCTGGGCGGTGCGGGGCGGCATGTACGCCGAATACGATACGCTGGAGGCCTATGGCCGGATGCGTGAGGCGGCTGCGCGTGACGGGGTGCACCTTGTCATCCTGTCGGCGTTTCGCTCGTTCCGGCACCAGCGCTTCATCTGGGAGACCAAGTGGCAAGACCGGTATGAGCGGCTGGCCGGTGTCAGCGCGCGCGACATTGCACTGAACATCATGCGCTATAGCGCGATGCCAGGGACGTCGCGCCACCACTGGGGTACGGATATCGACCTCAATGCCTTCAACAATGCCTATTTCGATACGCCAGAAGGCAAGCCTGTCTATGACTGGCTGAAGGCGCATGCGGGTGAGTATGGTTTCTGCGAGGTCTACTCCTCGCGCGCGAGCGGACGGACAGGCGGATACGAGCCGGAACGATGGCACTGGTCTTATATCCCGACGGCGTCGCGCTATCTCGCTGCCTATGTCGAGGCCGATGAGGCCGCGCCCAAGGGGTTTGAGGGCGATGTGGCCGTTCCTGAGATTGACTGGCTGTCAGAGTTCGTCCTCGGCATTGATCCTGAATGCCTGTGGGGCCCGGAGCAGGAAGGAAAAGGGCGCGCGCTGCCTGCGCCGCTTATTCTCTCCTCAATCGACGCGCCAGCTGAGGAGGCCGTCGATACCGACAGGCCGCTGCTGGAAGCAGGTCAGTGCATCCCGGAAGGCTGGACGCATGACATCCTGCTGCGTTGGAAGGAGAGCGGCTATCCGCTGACAGAAGGCGAGGGTGCGGCGGGCTATCTCGCCATGCTGGAGCATTGTCTTGCTGACCCGAACCCCGACATTCGCGATGGCATCGCTTATGAAGGCATTACCGACATATTGAGGTCTGACCGTGCGCAAGAAGCAGAGTTGCGCGAGTTGAAGCAGCGGCTCCTCGACCGGATGACGGATACGGAAAACGACCCGCTTGGCTTTTCGCGCCCCTTTGCAGCGCTGGCTCTGGCCGAAGTCGCGCGGACTGACCGGATTGAGGCCTGGATGAGCCAAGGCGAGCGGCGCACGCTTCTGGCGGCTGGTGCGGACTATACAGCGAATGTGCGTGACTACCGCGGCTTCATCGAAGGCGAGGGCTGGCGGCACGGGGTGGCGCATGGCGCAGACCTTTTGATGCAGCTCAGCCTCAACCCGGAGATCGGTGAAGGCGAGGCATTCATGATTGCCAAGGCGGTGTTTGACGCCATCGGTTCGCGGGAAGCGCCGGTCTTCAGCTTTGAAGAGCCTCAGCGCCTTGCCCGGCCGATCCTGTTTCTGGTGCAGCGCGGCCTTCTGACCGAAGAGCAGATCGCGATCTGGATGGAAGTGCTGGCAGACCCGGCCCCGCATGACAGCTGGCAGGATGACGAAGCTTCCGCTCGGCGCGAAAACATACGGGCGTTTGCGACAATCCTGCTGGAGGCGGCGCAGGGCCGGGAGGACGGCGACCTCGACGCGGTGGTCACGGGCGCTGAACATCTGCTCGCCCGCGTGCCATAAGGGTTACCACGGCGTTAACCCGGGCTTAACGCGAACGGGTCATTCGGTTAACGTTTAGCTGCGATTACGCGGCCTGATGGATTATGGCGAAGGTAACAGATGACTGCAGAATACGTCTCCCTGATCATTTCTGGCGGTGCGCTGGCACTGGGCCTCGCCTTTATCCTGTGGGCGCTGCGGACATCGGACGGCGCGCGCGGCGCGGCCCGCAAGTATCGCGAGCGGGCCTCGGAAGCTGAAACCGGTCTCGCGGCGCTCCAGTCTGTCCTCGGTGCACATCCGGGCGTGATTCTCGTCTGGCAGGGCGATGAGCTTGAGGATGAGGACGATGATATCGCGGCGCCGCAGATACATGGGTCGCCTGTGGCTCTGGCAGGGCTATTGAAGTTCACCGACGAAGCGGTGTCCGAAGACCCGTCCATCCGGATCATTGAAGGCCTTGCCGACCTTGAAGCGCGCGATGGCGCTGGCAAGGATACAACGCTACGCGAGCGTCTGCGTGAGCTGCGTGAACATGGCCAGCCTTTCTCGCTGACGCTGATCGGGCCGTCGGGCCGGTTCCTTGAGGCGGACGGACGTACGGCGGGCGCACGGGCTGTGGTCTGGATTACTGATTCCGCGCGGCAAGCTGGAAGAGACCCGGCAGATCATTGCGCGCGACCCGACCGCCTTCCTCGACATGCTCGGCAAGCTGCCTTTCCCGGCCTGGCGCGTCTCTGGCGTCGGCCGCCTGCAATGGGCGAACGATACCTATTTGAGAGCTGTCGACGGCAAGTCTCTTGATCAGGCGCTGGATCGCCAGCTCAAGCTTGATGACAAGACCGATGAACAGCTTCGCCGGACGATCACCGAGCAGCGCGACATCGACGCAGTGCGCAACCTCGTCATCGATGGCGAGCGCCGCTCAATGCGCATATTGAGCTTTCCGCTGTCTGGCGGGGCAGGGGCGATTGCCTTTGATGTGTCCGAGCAGGAAGCGGCGCGCGATGAGCTGAACCGCCATGTGCGTGCGCATGACGAGACGCTCAATCATGTGGCAGACGGCGTGGCCATCTTTGGCCCGGACCGGCGCCTGACATTCTACAACCGCGCCTTTTCGCAGATGTGGGATTTCGATGAGAGCTATCTGCTCGATTCGCCGACCCATGGTGAGTTGCTCGACCGGTTGCGTCAGGACAGGAAGCTGCCGGCGCAGGCCGAATATGCAACCTGGCGGGCTGATGAGCTGTCCCACTACCGCGAGATCAACGGTATCGAGGAAGACACCTGGTCACTGCCGGACGGGCGCACGCTTTCGGTCACGCGCCAGCGCCACCCGATGGGCGGCCTGCTTCTCCTGTTCAAGGACATTACAGGCGAGCTGGACCTGCAGACGCGCTTCAATGCGCTGATCAAAACGCAGACCTCGACGCTCGATAGCCTGCGTCAGGCTGTTGCGGTGTTCGGCTCTGATGGCCGGCTGAAGCTGTCCAACAAAGCATTCGAATCGCTCTGGCACCTGGATGCTGGCGATGTGAAGAATACGCCGGATTATGATGACGTGATCGAGGCGTGCCTGCCGCTCTTCAACGACCGCACCCGCTGGAGCGAGATCAAGGGCCATATCACGGATCCGTCCGCCAATGCGCGCCGGACCACTGAAGGTGAGATGCAGCGCGCGGACGGCACGGTGCTGCACTACATCACCCAGCCGCTGCCGGATGGAAACACGCTCATCGCCTTTGCCGATGAAACCGCCCAGCGGGCCGTAGAAGGCGCGCTTCGTGGACGTGCCGAGGCGTTCGAAGCGGCTGACCGGCTGAAGACGGAGTTTGTGCGGAATGTCAGCTACCAGCTGCGCTCCCCGCTGACGACCATCCTCGGCTATGCAGAATTTCTCCAGTCGGAAACTAATGGTGAACTAAATTCGCGTCAGATGGACAATGTGAATTCCATCCTGACCGCCTCCGACCATCTCAACAAGCTGATTGAGAACATTCTCGACCTCGCCCTGATCGAGGCCGGACGAATGGATCTCGACCTTGAGGATTTTGCGCTTGCAGAGATCGTGCAGGAGAGCATTGACCTGACTGTCGGCAAGGCGTCGGACACCGAGATCCATGTCCATGCGGAGATCGGCGACAATCTCGGCACCATCCATGCCGACAAGCGCCGCATCCGTCAGATCCTGTTCAACCTGCTGTCGAACTCCATGCGCTTTACCGAACCGGGCGGCGAGATCACCGTGTCTGCGACCCGCGTCGAGAACATGGCGATCCTGTCTGTGCGCGACACGGGCAAGGGTATCGACGCCGAGCATCAGGCCTCCAGCTTTGACAGCTTTACGTCATCAGACCAGCGCGGCGCGGGCCTTGGCCTTGCGCTCGTGAAGAACTTTGTCGACCTGCATGGCGGCAATGTCGGCATCAAGTCGGTACCGGGTGGTGGAACCGAAGTCGTCTGCTGGCTGCCTGTGACAGCGACCGTGAACCGCCAGACCGACTGGAATGCGCCTGCGCAAATGTCAGCGTGATCAGCCCACTCTCTTCGGGCCTGTCTTGAACCATGCCCGAATTGAGGCAAAGGTGACAGGACTGTATTGGCCGAGGGGGATCGGCACACATGGATGCAACGAGACAGGGCGCGACCGGCGGGCGTAGCCCAGCAATGCTGCGGCTCGCAGGGCTTCTGTATCTCGCAATAATCGTTCTGGGACTGAGCGCCGAACTCGTCTTGCGCGGTCCGCTTATTGACTATGAAAGTGCCGGGGCGACGGCTGAAGCGATCCGGGCGTCAGGCGATGCTTTCAGGCTTGCCATCGTCGCCGATATTCTGATGGCGCTTGCTGACGCCGGCCTTGCGATCCTGCTCTACCTGATTTTCAGGCCCTACGGGCAGGTTCTCGCGCTCTCAGCCATGGTGTTTCGACTTATCCAGTCGGTGCTTATTGCGGGCAATCTCATGAATATGCAGGCGGCCTGGCTGCTCCTGTCTGGAGGGCAGGACATCTCTGGTCTCGGTGCCGGGCAGGTGGAAGCGATGGCGCTGCACTATCTCAATCTGCATGCGCATGGATACGACCTTGGTCTGGTGTTCTTTGGGGTCAACAGCTTGCTGACCGGCGCCCTGATCTGGCGATCGCGACTGTTCCCCCGGTTGATCGGGGCAGGAATTGCCGCTGCCGGCCTGGTCTATCTGATTGGCAGCGCGCTCAGGTTTCTGGCACCTGAACTTCTCACCGGTTTTCTGCCAGCATATGGACTGACCATCCTGGCGGAGAGCGCTTTCTGTATTGCGCTGCTGATCGGACGAGCGAGGCCACGCGCCAGCTAAGCCCGAAGCCCAGCCAGCTGCATTTGCGTGACCAGACGAGGAGGTTAGCGCCTCCGGATTCAGGGTGTGCGGGTATCCACCGGCTTGTCCGGGCGGAACGGTCGACAGCCGCCAAAGTGCGGGCTACAGCTTTTGGCATGACCGATAAGATTCAAGCCGTGATCTGGGATTTCGGGGGCGTCCTGACCTCCTCGCCCTTCGAAGCGTTCAACCGCTATGAGGCCGAAAACGGCCTTCCCAAGGACTTCATCCGGGGCGTCAACGCCGTGAATGGCGACACCAATGCCTGGGCGAAGCTCGAGCAATCAAAAGTGAACGCTGAAGAGTTTGACGAGCTGTTCCGCAAGGAAGCCGAGGCTCTGGGACATTCGGTGCCGGGCAAGGATATTCTGGGGCTTCTGTCAGGCAATCTGCGCCCGCGTGTCGTTGAGGCGCTGAAGCGCTGCAAGGCGAAGGTGAAAGTGGGCTGCATCACCAATAATGCGCCGGTCGGCAAGGGCGCCGGGATGCAGAGCGATGAGGGCCGGGCAAGCGAGATCGAAAGGGTTTTCGGCCTGTTCGACGAGATGATCGAGAGCTCCAAGCTGGGCATTCGCAAGCCCGATCCGCGCATTTACGCGCTGATGTGCGAAGCGCTGGATGTCGACCCGAAGCATTGCGTCTATCTGGATGATCTCGGCATCAATCTGAAACCTGCACGGGCAATGGGGATGACGACGATCAAGGTGCTCAATGAGGACCAGCTATTGTCTGACCTGGAAACTGCGACCGGATGGACGCTGACAGACTGACTTTTATCCGCCTCATCGCGAGTATCGTCCTGATCGCCGGGCTGACTGCCTGCGGTGAGGAGAATGCGCGCGAGAAGGTGAGGCTGCAGGTCGAGCAGGCTCCGGAATACATGGCGCCAAGCCGTGAGCCTATAGCTGACCGCACTGCGCTGAGCGCGCCGGCGCAGGAGACAATCGGTGAGCTTCGCGCGATCATCGAGAGCAATTCGCTGCGCCAGCTGACGCGGCTTGCAGGTTCTCAGTCCGGATTTGTCTCCAACTTCGCCGGTGCGTCGCATGGCGACCATTGGGACTTGCTGCGCCGGACGGGTTTCGATCCGATCCTTCGCCTCGAAGAGCTGCTGGATGGGCCTTATGGCGTGAAGATGGTGGCCGGGGAGACCTGGTATGTCTGGCCGGAGCTTGCTGCCCTGGAGCCCGAAGCGCTCTTGCCGGAGCGCCTAAACTTCAGCCAGAGGGCGCGGCTTGAGGAACTGGTCGGCGAGGCAGGGATTGCACAGGTCAGGGACGGGCGCGGTTATCCCGGCATTCGCACAGCGATCGCCGAGGACGGGCGCTGGCTCTACTATGTTCACGAGATAACAGGCGAGGAATAGCAATGGCTGATAAGATGAAAGTCGAAGACGTTCTGTCCAAGGTCAAAGGCTGGAAGGCTGCAGACGGCGATACGGATGCGATCACGAAGTCATTCAAGTTCGAGGACTTTGCGACCGCCTTTGCCTTTATGAGCGCAAGCGCGACGCAGGCAGAGAAGGCTGACCACCATCCTGAATGGTTCAATGTCTACAATACGGTCGAAGTCACGCTGACGACCCATGATGCGGGCGGTGTCACGCAGAAGGATATCGACCTTGCCACCAAGATGGATGGCTTCGCCGCCAAGCTGGCCTAGGCACTCATCCGCTGGATCAGGTTGTCGATGGCGCCTAGTGTTTCGGTGTCCTCTTCGCTGCGACGTGCAGCGACTTCTGGCCCCGCGGCGGACATGCAACGGCTCATCACAGCGATAAGCTGGCGTTCGTCGATCGGCTTGGAGACATAATCCGACATGCCAATCTTGAGATAGCGCTCGCGGTCGCCTGCCATGGCGTCAGCAGTGAGCGCGATTACAGGCACAGTCTCGCAGACCCCGCCCATGGCACGCAGGCGCCTGAGCGTCTCTGGGCCATCCATTTTTGGCATGTGAATATCGAGCAGCACGATATCGACCTTGGTTTTCTGAAGGATTTCGAGTGCTTCTTCACCGCCCGAAGCTTCGACCACATGCAGGCCGACAGGCTCGATGAAGAGGCGCGCGACACGGCGGTTGATGCGGTTATCGTCCACAACGAGTGCCGTCTTTCCGCGAAAATCAACGACACGTTCGTCGCGGATCTTGACCTCGTGCGGCTTGAAGCTTTCGACCAGTTTCGGCGCCGCGGCGTTTTCCGGCAGCCCCGCCTCAAAGCTCAGCGTGAAGATTGAGCCCTTTCCGGGCTTGCTGACGACAGAAACATCGCCGCCCATCATGCGGGCAAGTTTGCGCGTGATGGCGAGGCCAAGGCCTGTGCCGCCATAGATGCGGGTCGTGGACCGGTCAGCCTGCTGGAAGTTTTCAAACAGTTGATCCACCTGCTCATCGCTCATGCCGATCCCGGTATCGGAGACATGGATTTTCAGCCTGACGCGGTCGTCCTTGCCCGTCGGCTCGCAGGTGGCCGCGACGATGACACCGCCTTCTGACGTGAATTTAAGGGCGTTGGAGACCAGATTGTCGACGCATTGGCGAAAACGGACAGGGTCGAATTCGAGGACCGAAGGAACAGACTTGTCGACGATTACCCGCAGGAAGAGACCCTTCTCCTCCGCCTTTGGATGATAGAAGCGCTCGGTCCGCTTCAGCTTGTGGCGGAAATCGTCAGCGATGGGAGCAATGTCGAGCTTGCCGGCTTCGATCTTTGAGAGATCGAGAATATCGTTGAGGAGCGTCATCAGCGACTTGGAGCAGTCGAGGATAGCGCCAACCATTTCGCGCTCATCGGTGTCGAGATGGCGGGAGGCTAGCGCCTGCGCCATGCCAAGGATGCCGTTCAGAGGGGTTCTGATCTCATGGCTCATTGAAGCCAGGAATTCGGACTTCGCCGCGCTGGCGGCCTGGGCTTCCCGCTTGGCGTGGCGCAGCTTGCGCTGGTTTTCCTGAATGTCGGTCACATCGTGACTGAGGCAGAGCACATTTCCGTCAGGCATGGCCGAGAAGCTGGCCTTGATCGATTTGCCTTCGCTCGTCTGCACGTCGATCGTGCCGAAGTTACGAACTTTCTCAACGACCTGAAGTGAATATTCGACCGTGTCGAAGCGCTCACTGTCCTCAGTGATGGCGCGCGTGCTGGCGAGCATAGCGTCTTCGAGCGTGTTGCCGGCTGCCAGCTCGCGGTAAAACTCAGGGAAGTGAGATTTGGCCGTCTCATTGACATAAAGAAGCTCGAAGTCGGGCCCGTGCAGCGCAAATCCGTTCTCGATGCTGGCGACAGCATCCAGAACCTGATTCAGCGTGAGATTGATTTCCTTGCGGTGTGGCACGCGGCTTCCCCCTTTATATTTTGGAGGTGAGAAGACCGCAAAATCATTTAAAAAAGCTTCACGGTGGGGAAAGCTCACGTTGAGCGGGGCCGCTTGAACCTTGACGCAGGCCAGCGAAGCTGGAACTGCAGGCGCTGCAACAGACAAGAACAGGGCGAGAGGAACGCAGAAAATGGGCAGAGTTTCAGGCAAGAAGGCATTCGTCACGGGCGGTGCGCAAGGGCTTGGCGAGGCCACCGCATGGATGCTCGCGCGCGAGGGCGCGAAGGTCACCGTGACCGACATCAATGGCGATGGCGCAACCGAGGTTGCGGCCGCGATCAATGCCGAACTTGGCGAGGGCACCGCTTTCGCCTGGCAGCATGATGTCACCGATGCAGACCGCTGGCAGACTGTCCTGAAAGAGGCCCACGATGCGATGGGCGGGCTGAACATCCTGGTCAACAATGCCGGTATCGGCTCGCTCGGCTCTGTGGAGGACGAGAATTACGAGATGTTCCGCAAGGTGCAGGAGATCGACGTCGATTCGATCTTCCATGGCTGCAAATATGCCATCCCGCTGATGCGCGATCACGGCCTTGGGTCGATCATCAACATCTCCTCCATCGCCGGCATTATCGCGAGCGGCAATTATATCGCCTACAACACGGCGAAAGCGGCTGTGCGCCACATGTCGAAGTCGATTGCGCTTCATTGCGCAAAGACCGGCGGGCAGATCCGCTGCAACTCGGTCCACCCTGTCTTCATCAACACGCCGATCCTGGATCGCACCAAGGAAATGTTCGGCGAGGAAGAGGCGCTGAAGAAGCTTGGCCGCCAGATCCCGCTCGGCAAGGTGGGTGACCCGGACGATATCGCCTATGCCGTCCTCTATCTCGCCTCTGATGAGAGCAAGCTGGTCACAGGTATCGAGCTGAAAGTAGATGGCGGCATCTCCGCGATGTAGTCGCACGCTGAGTTGAGTGGGGAAACATGAAACACGCACTATTCGCCAGCCTGCTTGCGGCCGGTGGCCTTTCCGGCGCACCGGCCTGTCAGGCGAGTCCGACAGACCCGCAGGAAGCCGCGCGCAAGCCGCTCCTTACCGGCGAGGCCTGCCCGGCTGTCGGCGACAAGGTCTTCTTCTTCTGGATGGAGCCCCGGTCTGCTGAGCCAGGCGATACGATCTCTCTACAGCCTTACTGGACCGATATGCCGGGCGGCTACAATTCGGTGCCGGCGGGCTGTATCGGTGACCTCAGCGTCATTCCTGCGGAGGCTGGTAGCTTTTCGCGCGATGAGACAGGCACGGCTTTCCTGACACTCTCGCCAGATGTTGAGGCGGGCACGCGGGTGCGTGTCGAAGGCACCTATCGGGGCCGGCACCCGATAGGCGGACCGATCGAGGTCTTCAGTGCAGATCAGAACCCCTTTGTCGGCTATTGGCGCCAGGATGACGAGAACTGCCCACCCAATAGCGCGGTAAAGGAGCTGGCCTTCAGCGGCGGCGGCGACCTGACAGTCACCTGGACGCCGTTCGAGGTCTATAAAGATTATTGGGCCGCTTTTGACTATGATCCGGCGACCGGCGCGTTCAGCTTTGAAGTCGAAGGCGGAAACCAGATACCAGATGACCTGGTGACGGAAGGCCGCGCGATTGTCGAGGGCGACCGGCTGATCTTTGAGGAAATCTTCCTTGGCACGCCGAGCCAGGCAGAAGGTGGCTGCCGGGGCGACTTTATCCGCTAGGCCTGCGGGCTCAGAATTTGCTCGCCAGAGCATGATTGTTCATGCTATGTTCCTGCTCCCGAAACAGGAGATGGGACAATGATCGGTTATGTGACCTTTGGCACAAATGACATCCAGCGTGCGGCGAAATTCTATGACGCCATTGCTGGTGAGATGGGCACCGGACGGATGATGGACTTCGAGACATTCATCGCCTGGGGCGCGTGGGACGGGCCTGCAGGCATCGCGGCGACCAAACCGTTCGATGGCAAGCCGGCAAGCGTTGGGAATGGCACCATGGTCGCGCTGCAGGCCAAGAACCGCGCGCAGGTCGACAAGCTCTATGAGATCGCCCTTGCCAATGGCGGCAGCGATGAAGGCGCGCCCGGCCCGCGCGGTGAGGATGGCTTCTACGCGGCCTATTTCCGCGACCCAGATGGCAACAAGCTAAACGCCTTTACCACAGGCGGATAAGAAAAGGCCGGAGGCATTATTGCCTCCGGCCTTTCTATCTGTCCGAGCCGTGACAACCTATTCTTCGTCAAGTCCGCTACCGGCTGGCATCCGCATATAGGTCAGCGTGTTGCCACGCGGATAAGAAGTGAGCTGCAGCTCTTCCTCGGTGAGCGCGATGATACCGTAGCAGAGGGTCTCATTACCTTCTGCCGACGTCATGGTGATGAGTTCAAGACTGCTCGTATCGCCTGGCGCATCGGGGCAGCTGTCGACAGTCTGGAGCGTCTCGGTGCTCAGCACCTCGCCGTCATACATCATGGTCACGGTGCCATCGAGGATCGACATCTCGGAGAGATTGTCGTCCCCGGATACCCAGTCACCTTCGAGGGCTGACAGCGTCTCATTGTCAGCGTCGGCGTCAGTATCGGACATGCTCATATCCATGTCGCCGCCGGGTTCTTCGTCGAGGCCGACTTCAGGGTCTTCGGTGAGCGACCCTTCACTTTCGATAGGGCCGTCCGGGGCGGGTGTCTCTTCGACTGTTTCCGGGCCGCCGCATGCGGCGAGGGCAATCGCTGCCGCGCTGCCGGCAAGAAGTTTCAGGTTCAGTTTCATTCGCTCAGCCTCCATTGCTTTGTCATCGAACTAGCCGGACATTCGTGGTCGGCAAGCCCCCGCCAATTGAACGCAGGAGAAGGTAAGAGGGTTGCTCATACCGCGCGGCGCGTCTCGCGGATGAGGCGATATCCAAGCAGGGAGAGCATCATTGCCGCGCTGACGAAAAGCGGCAGGCGGCTGTCGATCGTGTAGAGCGCGGCGCCGAGAAGGGGGCCAAAAATAAACCCCGAAGGCGGGGCGGCCGACAGGAGGGCCGCGGCCTTGCCCTGCTCATGGCGTTCGACTGAGAGGCTGCCAAGAGCGTTGGCGGCAGGCACGGCCATGGCAGAACCTGCGCCAACCATGCAGAAAGCGGCGCACATGGCGACGAAGTCGTTGAGCAGCGCGGCGCCGATATAGCCTCCACCGATCAGGGCAAGACCAATCGGCAAGATCTTTCGCGGCGACGGGTTCAGGCGCTGCACATAACCGAACTGAACGATGATCATCATGACCGCCATGCAGGAAAAGACGATCCCCACGGCCTGCACCGTGTCCGCCTGCGCCGTGTTGAACCGGTCCTCCATCAGCCAGGCAAGCGTCTGCTGGATGGCGCCAACGGCTATGAAGTAGCAGAGGAGGAAGGCAAGGTGCGGGAAGACGCGCGGGTCGCGCATGCGCAGCGGCTCTGGCCGGCTGCTGTCGCGATGTCCGCGTGACTTGGGCAAGGCAAAGGCGATGATGACACCTGCCGCTGCGCAGAAAATGATGGAGCCCCAGATCGGCGCGAGCGCGCCCAGTTTCGCGAGGACGCTGGAGCCAGCAGGCCCGAGAATGGAGCCGAGCGCCATGCCCGCGCTAAGCATGCCAAGCCCGCCAGCACGCGTTGCGGGCGTCGTCGCATCCGTCATGGCGGCCATGGCGGCGGGTTGAAGGCCGGGCGAGAGGAGGCCAAACCAGAGGCGCATGAAGGCAAGCAGGAAGAAGGTCGACAGTCCCGTCACCAGTCCAGCAAGTGCGGCCTGAAGGGCGAGCACGAAGAGTGTGTTCGTGCCAGCCATCGCCATGAGCGAAAACACCATGACGCGCTTGCGGCCAAACCGGTCGGCCCAGCGGCCCCATTGCGGGATCATCAGCGCGTAAATTGCGGCCGAGAAGGTGAGGATGCCTGCAACCTGAATCTCTGTGAGGCCAGCCTCCCGCGCAAGCGGGGCGACCACGACGAAATTGATCGTCATGCCAGCGCCCATGGCCACGTTGGCAAAGGCGATTATGCCTTTCTGCCAACCGCTCAGGGGCCGTAATGGCTGTTCAATTTCGCCCTGATGCAGCATGTGCCCCCACTTCGTGCGCAGGTTGAAGATGGAAGGGTTTCCCGCTTGCGGCAAGCGGACTTCTCATAAAAGAGCGGCTTCCCCAGAGTGAACCTGCGCAGCTTTCATATTGCAGAGCGCGGGGCATTCAGCTTAGTCAGGCCTCTCAAGTGGAAGGAGATCAGACCCGTGCAGGACCTCGCTTTGGCGCTATACCAGTACTTCATTTATCCGATCCTGACGCTGATCCTGTTTGCGCTGTTCGCCTATGTGATCATGAGCTGGCTGTTCACGTTCAACATCCTGTCGCCTTATGGCCAGATTGCCCGCCAGGTCTATTCTATGCTGGAATCAGTGCTTGAGCCGCTGCTGCGCCCGATCCGCAACACGATTCCGCCGCTTGGCCAGCTGGATCTCTCGGTCTTTATTCTGGCTCTGCTCATCCTGTTCACCCGCGACTGGCTGTTCCCGCGACTTCTTTTTGCGATGCCGGGCTGATGCGCCTTTCGGTCCGGGTAACGCCGAATGCTTCGGCTGACCGTATCGAAGAGCTGACCCACGATGCCGACGGGCGACCAAGCCTGAAAGTTCGTGTGCGCGCCGTTCCCGAAAAGGGCAAGGCGAATACGGCGGTAGAGGCACTTCTCGCCAAGGCGCTGGGCCTGCCGAAATCTGCCGTAAAGGTGGTGACCGGGCAGACGAGCCGCACTAAAGGCGTGGATATCGAGACCGAAACCGGCAGCGCGGCGGCGCGCCAGATCGAGGAGTGGATGGGCGATGGCTGAACGTATCGATGGCAAACAGGTCGCCGCAGATGTGCGTGCGAAAGTGGGGGAGGCGGTCAAGTCGCTTCCGGGGCAGCCGACACTGGCTGTCGTGCTCGTCGGCGAGGACCCTGCAAGCCAGGTTTATGTGCGAAACAAGGTGCGTCAGACCGAAGAGGCGGGCATGCGCTCCCTGCATCATCACCTGCCGGTAGATTCGAGCCAGGAAGAGGTCGAAGCGCTTATCTCCCATCTGAACGGCGATGATGAGGTCGATGGTATCCTGCTCCAGCTGCCACTGCCCAAGGGCCTTGATGAGCAGCGGGCCATCGAGTGCATTGCGCCAGCAAAGGACGTCGACGGGCTGACAGAGGCGAGCGCCGGTCGGCTGGTGCTTGGCAAGGACGGCCTCCGCCCCTGTACGCCGACAGGCTGTGTCATCCTCGCTAAATCGGTTCTGGGCGATAATCTTTCCGGTAAGAATGTCGTCGTGATCGGCCGCTCCATTCTAGTAGGCAAGCCTGCGGCGCTCCTCTTCCTTGCAGAGAACTGCACGGTCACGATCGCGCATTCGCGTACGAAAGATCTCGCTGCGCTTTGCCGGACGGCAGACATTCTTGTGCCTGCGGTCGGGCGGCCTGAAATGGTCAAGGGCGACTGGGTGAAGCCCGGCGCCGTGTTGATCGATGTCGGCATCAACCGGATTGATGCGCCTGAGAAGGGCGAAGGCAAGACGCGCCTTGTTGGCGATGCTAACTTTGACGACTGCGAGAAAGTGGCTGGCCATATCACGCCTGTGCCCGGCGGTGTCGGCCCGATGACGATTGCCTGCCTTCTGCGCAATACTGTGATCGCGGCCTGCTATCGCCGCGGCTGGGAGCTTCCGTCCGGTCTCTAGCCGGGCTGCGGCCTGTTGATGTGCGCCATGAACCAGCGGGCCGCAAAGCCGTTATAGAAGCTGGCAGATGAGCAGGAGAGACAGGACCATGCAAAAGCCGAAAACATTTCTGGGCTGGGCCGGTGTGGTTTTCATGCTGACCGTCATCGCGGTCATCGTCATGGTGGCGGCGAGCATCGCCTTTGTTGTCGTCGCGGGCGTGGCGATTGTGGGCGCGGTGATCTCGCTCTTGCTGCTGCTGGCGAAACGCAAGGCCAGCGATGATAGCTGAGCTTCGACCGCTAAGCCGGGATCATTTCGATCAGCTTTGGAAAGCGCAGGCGGGTCAGTGTGCCCTTTGCGGGAAAGCGATGCCGCGTGGCCGGTTTGATGTCGCGCATGCCAGTATCTGGAAAAAGCAGCGCCCGACCTTTGATCATATCATTCCCAAGGCGGGCGGCGGGCCCGACAGGCTGGACAATCTCCAGCTGGCGCATGCCATCTGTAACAAGCGCAAGGGCAAACGTCAGGCAGGCGGATCGGATGGGCGCGTGGCTACGTAGGCCATGCCACAGGCGAAGAGAGCGAGGGCTGCGGCGAGCCATGTCCATCGGCCCCAGAGGAAAGCCGTCGAGATGCCGCCAGCCAGCGTCATGCCGAGCAGGGCACCTGACTTCGACTTTCGCGACAGGGTGCCATTTTCGATGAAGTTACGGATGGGGGGGCCAAAGCCCGGGCGTCCGTAGATCCAGTCGCGCATGGCGGGGCTGGAGCGGGCAAAGCAGAGCGCGGCGCCAATCCAGAAGACTGTCGTCGGCCAGACGGGAAGAAAGATGCCGATCGCGCCGAGACCCAGCATGATAAATCCGAGGAAGCGGGCGATCATCATGGCGGTGTCTTCGCGCTCCTCAAGGCATGCTTCCCCTCATGTGAAGACGGGCGGCATATACTGGCAAGTGCCAGATACGCCGCCCGCCGACAAGCACGATGCAGGTTCAGCCGCTATTCGGCCGGGACGGTTTGCGGGGTCTTGTCAGTGACCGGCGCGGCGTTCGGCTTGTAGTCGCCGTCGGCTTTCACCTTTTCCCAGGCCTTGCGGACGCCGGCTTCATAGTCGGGATGGACCTTCTTGAATTCTGCCAGCTGGCGCTCACAGATTTCTTCGGGCACAGCGCCCCAGGTGCCGGCAATGTTCATGAAGAGACGTTCCTTCTCGTCATCCTCGAGGACTTTCTCGAAGAGCACGCGAACCTGTGAATAGTCGTCTTCCTTGCGGTGGTTGAAGCGGTCGGCATCGCCGCTGATGCGAAGCGGTGGTTCCTGCGCCTCAGGCACTTCGACCGGCCCCTTGAAAGAGTTCGGCTCATAATAGGCGTTCGGGTCGCCCGTTTTGATGCCGCCATAAACGTTCATCTCGCCATCCATATGGTAGTGATGGACCGGGCATTTCGGACGGTTGACCGGGATCTGGTCATAATGCGTGCCGAGGCGGTAGCGGTGCGCGTCGGCATAGGAGAAGATGCGGGCCTGCAGCATCTTGTCCGGGCTCCATGAAATGCCGGGAATGATATTCGACGGCGAGAAAGCGACGTTCTCGATCTCGGCAAAATAGTTCTCCGGGTTCCGGTTGAGTTCGAAATAGCCGACATCGATTGGTGGATAGTCGGCGTGCGGCCAGACCTTGGTGAGGTCGAACGGGTTGAAGTCGCACTGCTCGGCCTCAAGCTCCGGCATGATCTGGATCTGGAACTTCCAGCGCGGGAAGTTGCCCTCGTCGATCGTGTTGAACAGGCGCTCCTGATAGCCTTCGCGGGTTTTGCCGG
>LWDU01000174.1_pt1 | contig 21994 bp, 17 predicted proteins | sample 727161 | NCBI WGS metagenome assembly LWDU01 (sample SAMN04566230, study PRJNA314399) | hydrothermal vent metagenome | isolation source: deep sea hydrothermal plume seawater | place: Mexico: Gulf of California, Guaymas Basin | collected 2004-07-11
TGGGCAATGACCGTATGGGAGAAATGGAAGGCGGAGCCATGGCCGGCATGTTCGACTCCATGGGAGCCGACCACATCGGTTCCATCGGAGGTGAGGATCTCTTCGACATGATGGGCGCCATGAGCGGCTCGGACTTCATGACCATGGGTAATGACAGCTCCTTCGGCATGTACGAGACCATGGGATCTAGCATAGTCGAGGTAATGGACGGCAACGCCATGGCTGGCATGTTCGACTCCATGGGAGCCGATCACATCCACGATATGGGCATGGAACGCTCTTTCGAAGCCTTCGAGGCTATGGGCGCCGAGAGTTTCGGGGGAATGGGCGGCGAGAGCATGGCCGGCATGTTCGACGCCATGGGATCTGACAACATCGGTTCCATCGGAGGCGGAGAGCTCTTTGATATGGTCGGCAGCATGAGCGGCGAGGACTTCATGACCATGGGTAATGACAGTGCCTTCGGCATGTTCGAGACCATGGGCAATGACCTGATCGGGGGAATGGGCGGCGAGAGCATGGCCGGCATGTTCGACTCCATGGGAGCCGACCACATCGGTTCCATCGGAGGCGCGGATCTCTTCGACATGATGGGCGCCATGAGCGGCTCGGACTTCATGACCATGGGTAATGACAGCGCCTTCGGCATGTACGAGACCATGGGCAATGACCTGGTCATGGGAATGGACGGCGACGCCATGGCCGGCATGTTCGGTGCCATGGGGACAGATCAGCTGTCAGAAATAGGTCGTGAAGGAGTGGCCGACGCCTTCAGTACGATGGGCATAGATAATGCGATTAGTATGGGTGGCGCCAGCCTAGCAGAGATGTTCAGCGCTATGGGTGGCGACAACATCGGCGCCGTAGGCGCTGCTGGGATGCAAGAGGCGGCTCAGAGTATGACCGGTGACGCCCTATCACAAATGGGTCCTGAAGCCGCCGCAGCCATGATGGGTACTATGGGCTCCACTGAAGCCACCAAGGCCCTGGCAGGCGAGCAACTGGCAGGGCTCATCGGGGCGATAGACCCAGACCAGCTATCAGAGGTCATGGCACCCGAAGTTCTTATGGATGCTGCGGAGAAGATGACCATAGATAACTTCCAAGCCATGTCTGTAGAGGGGGCGGGGGCCATGTTCGATGCTCTCGGCTCTGACCAGGTTTTCGGATCTCTGGGTGAAGTGCAGGTGGCCGGCATATTCTCTGCCATGGGTTCCGAACAGATGGAAACGCTAGGCGCCCAGACCATAGCCGAGGCCCTGACCACCATGGGTACGGAGAACGCCATCGCTATGGGGGCCGAGAACCTGGCTGAGATGATGACGGCCATGGATTCCGAATCTATGGCTGTCGTGGGCGGAGAGGCCCTCACCGAAATGGCCGGGGCCATGACTGGGGAAGCACTTGCGGAGATGTCACCGGATGCGGCCGGCGCTATGATGGAGACGATGGGCGCTGATGCCGCTCTAGCGGGCATGGGTGGAGAACAGCTTGGCGGAATGCTCGGAGCTATGGGCTCTGGTCAAATCGGCGAAGCGTTCACCGAACAAGCTTTAACCGACGTTGCTGGGAAGATGACGGGTGAAGACGCTAAAATGCTGGATGGCGCAAGCGCCGCAATGATGCTGGAAGCTGTAATCACGGTTATGGAACCTGGTGAGGTCGGTAACAAAGGATCAGCGGTAGATTCAGGTATGGTGGCTGGTTTGCTGGGTAGTATGGACGCATCCCAGCTTCAGGACACTATAGCCCCAGAGATGGTCGCTGACCTAGCTGGAAAGATGGAAGCGTCTGATGTGGCTCTCCTCGACTCTGATAGCGCAGCTGCGATGATGGGCGCTATGGGGGCAGAGAGTGCTGTTGAGGCCATGGGTCAAGAAAGCTTAGCGTCTATGGTCGGGGTGATGGGTGGAGAAGCAATCATGCAGACCCTCGATGCAGAGTCGGCCGGTGCCATTGCTGGTGCGTTGACTGAGGCCAATCTAGAGGGTCTTGGGGCAGACCAGGCTGCAGGCATGGCTGGCGCTATGGGTGCCGAACAGATATCGGGCCTTAGTTCCGATCAAGCGGCAGGAATGATGACCGCTATATCTGAGGATCCAACCCAGATGCTGGAGCTTGAGTCCGATTCAGTAGCGGCCATGGCTGCTACTATGGATGCCGCGGATCTAGGCGGCCTGGGATCAGAGACTCTTGGGACCATGGTCGCGAGTATGGATTCGGACCAGGTGCAAGAAATGAGCCTAGAGCACCTAGGCACGGCGTTGGATACCCTCGGAGCCGATTATATGGGGTCTGGTGCCACCGGATTTGATGAAATCGAGGCCATCTCTTCTACCATAGTAGAAGCTGGGATAGAGACTCCCGCTTCGCTTACTGAAATGATGGACTCTGAAGGGGCTGCTAGCCTGTTTGGTTCAATGTTTAACTAAACGTATAGAGGTCCTCGGGTAAAATATGGTTGATAGAGGCCCCATCCAGACGGATGGGGCCTCTTCGAGTTAATAGTCAAAGCAAAAAAGGAACCAACGCAAAGTCACCGCGATATGGTATTCATACGGTTAAGAAACACGGACGCCTGAAGGTAACAAAGTCCATTACCAAGCATCAATGAATAAATAGGAGGACATTCGATGACTACTTATGTTTATGTCGCAGCGCAGGACGACAACAAGATTTCTGTATTCACCATGGATGCTGGGACCGGCAAGCTAACGCCGAAGGCTGAAGTACGCATTTCCGATGGGCCACACTTGCTGGCGATCGGCCCAGACCGGAAGGTTATTTACGTCGGACAACGCGGCCTTCCAGGAATATCCAGTTGGCGTATAGACCAAAACACGGGAGATATTACGCAGAATGGGTCAGTATCGACTAACGGCTGGTCTGCCTCTTTGTCCACTGACCGCAAAGGCAAGTATTTGCTATCCGCTCAATATCAATCCGGACATGTATCAATACACCCCCTCGGTGATGACGGATCGTTGGGAGCCCCTGCCACCGAACAACTGGCAACGGACATTGGCGCCCACGCTATCTATACCGACCCATCCAATAGATTTGCTTATGTGCCTCACATCGCCCGACTATTCGATAACGTACTAGAACCCGCTAAGGACGAATTAGGGCCAAATGTGATTTACCAGTTCCGGTTCGATGAGAACACCGGCCATCTGACTCCAAACTCTCCTCTCAAGGTTGAACAGGATGGGAACCTCGGTCCCCGTTACTACTGCTTTCATCCCACCCGGGACATAGTCTATTTTTCTGATGAGCAGGGCTGCAGTGTCACCGCGTATCATATGGACTCTTCTACCGGAACCCTGTCTGCCTTTCAAACGATAACGACCCTTCCTGAGGGTGTCACCCAAAGGAACACCTGCTCTCAGATTCAAATCTCTCCTTCTGGAAAATTCCTTTATGTTCCCAACCGTGGTCACAACAGCATCGCGGGCTTCTCCGTAGACGCCTCCACCGGTCGCCTATCGGCAATTGGACAGGTTCCGACCGAAGCTGTGCCCAGTGCGTTCAGCCTCGACCCTGAAGGAAAGTTCGTCTTCGCCGCTGGTTCGGCGTCTGGCCGCCTTGCTGCGTACCGTATAAACAGCGATATGGGTGGACTTACACCATTGGAGACCTATTCAGTGGGCGAGAGACCCATGGGGGTGCTGGTCACATCGCTGTAGGCTACGACCCTTCTAAATTCGATGCCACGTTTCATACGCAGATAGCCAGGTCGACATGTACAAATCGCTCGAGGGCTTAAGACGCATACTTATCGTACCAGTGTCTGGATCTGAAGGGCATCCTTGGTTCCAACGGGGTATTTTTGTGCCCAAAATCAAAGATGGACGTTTAATACAAGATCAAAGCGCTCCGTGAGCGTGGCATGCGGCCTCTAATCAGGCATGGATAAGTGCCTCGATTCAAGTTAAGAGGTTAGGCATAGCTAATCTCGTTAACTTATAGTTGAACCCTTACCTGGGAACCGAGGAAGCCGCTAATTAACATCTGAATAATGACCTAGTTTTTTGGCAATTCCTGTTGGGAGCCGCTATTTTCCAAAATTCCCGGCAGCCGGTTTCCAAACATTGATGCCTTCTCGAATGCATTGGCTAACTGAAGTACGCCGAAGTCATCGTGGTGACGCCCAACTATTTGTAAACCAACTGGTAGCCCTTCGGGAGTAAACCCACATGGCACAGAGGCCGCCGGATGTCCGAGCGAACTGATGTAGTAGCACGATTTCATCCAATCGATATACGACTCCATATGGACTCCATTTATCTCGGTTGGGTACTCTGTTGTCACATCGAACGGAGGAACCTGGTTAACCGGCATAACCATGAATTCATAAGTATTCATGAAAGAATTTACCCTATTGAAATAAGCGGTTCGCATCTCCTCAGCTCTACTGACATCGCTTGCTTTTAGCTTGAGTCCCAGCTCAATTTCGCCGATTATCGTACCTTTGATCAAATCTCGGTGTTGTTCCAGTAATTCAGACCTTACAGACGCCGTTCCCCACGCTCGGAGGGTCTTGAACACTTCGTCTGCGTTACTAAAATCGGGGGCCGCCTCGTCTACGACACAACCCAGAGATTCCAAAACTCCTACGCAATTTTTGATGATCAAGGCAACTCTCGGATCAACTGGAAGGCCACCAAGGTCCGGCATATATGCGATGCGGACTCCCGAGAAATCTCGCTCTAATGGCGCAGCAAAAGCCGCTCCAGGCTGTTCGATGGATATCGGAGAACGATTGTCTGGGCCCGCAATAGCACTTAAATGGAGAGCCAAATCCCTCACTGTACGCGCCATTGGCCCCTGGACTGCCAGAGTACTCCATCCCAGTGGCGATACCCCTGGCACCCGGCCGGGGGAGGGCCGCAGCCCGACTACATTGTTAAAATTAGCGGGGTTTCGAAGGGATCCACCAAGGTCAGTCCCATCTGCGATAGGCAGCATCCTGCAAGCCAGTGACACTCCAGCCCCACCGCTGCTACCACCGCATGTTTTAGAAGTGTCATAAGGGTTAAGCGTCGCGCCGAATATGGGGTTAAATGTGTTGGAGCCAGCGCCAAATTCAGGGGTGTTCGTTTTGCCGATTATGATCGCGCCTGCCTTTTTGATACGCTCAACGATAATCGCATCCCTGTCCGGGACGTTGTCTTTGTATATCGGAGACCCGAATGTAGTTCGCATTCCCTTGGTTAGCGTTAGATCCTTCACTGCTGTGGGAAGTCCATGGAGTGGCCCCAAAAATTCTCCATTGGAAATCGCTGCGTCCGCTGCTTTGGCTCCATCTAACGCCTGGCCAGGGTGAAGAGTGACGATCGCGTTGACCGTCGGGTTCACCTTCTCAATTTGGGTCAGGTGTGCTTCCATAACTTCGACCGCCGATAGGTCGCGGTTGCGGATCTTATCCCGAATTTCCGTGGCTGTTAGGTAGCAGATTTCATTGCCAGTCATGTGAATATCCCTTGGGCACATTTGACCCGTTTCGTTCATTAATTAGAAATACTACGCTTACACGTATTAGATGTCAGTGGATTACAGAAGCTGCCGTCGGTTCAATGCGGGTCACTACGATTTTATCTCGGTCGAGCATTTCCGGAATTCTAGGTCCAATATCATTCAGCCATTCGTCACTTTGGTAGACTTCTTCATAAAGGCGTTCACGGTCCTCTTCGCTTTCAAACCTTCGAATCCAGACGTATAGATTCTCATCTTGGGTCGCTGTCGGTCGCTCCTGTTCCCCGGTGAAGCTGCCCACGATCACCATGCCTTTGGAAACCTGGAAAGGTATGATGACCTCTTCCATGTATTTCACCCAGTTTTCCCGTTGTCCGGGATGAGTTTTATATTGCCGTAGTTCCAGAAACATTTCTGCCTCCTTTGTGGTGAGTGTCCCCTAAAAAGACCCTACATGTTTGCCTTATTCGTTCAACGTACAAAACGATTGAATCAAGATCACAGCCTGAAAGGTCACTTCTTACATCAGATTTAGTTCTGTGTATCCGCTTTCAACAACTTCATTACAACGCTTGCGAAAAGTAGATTGAGTGCCACTGTAACGAGCAACGATCCTCTCTTGTCTGCCATCTATATTACTGTTTACCCCAGTCATCCAAGAGTCGATTTGATTAGCCAGAAGTCCCTCTCCCTGTTCCAATACGTGTTGATACCAACTGGCTACTGCTTTGGTCGTCGCCTCTGCTCGAATCAAATTTTGGGCCGTCATATGTTCGATCAGGTCGGTTATCCATTCGACATTAAATTCAATACTCCGGGGATTGTTGCCCAAGAGCGCATGCGGACCGAGGATCATGAACAGGTTAGGAAAATTATTGATTTGAATCCCAAGAAATGTCGATAACTCCTCGCTCCACTGCTCCTTTAATCTGCGGCCGTTGACACCCACGATGTCTATCTTGTTGTAACTACCCAATATTGCATCGAATCCGGTTGCATAGATTATGAGATCGAACTCAAATTCTCTATCAGCCGTAACGATTCCACCAGGAGTAATCTTTTCGATCGGGGTATCGATGATATCGATCAATTCGACATTGTCCCGATTGTAGGACTCGTAATACCTCGTTTCCAGAGGCACTCGCCTCGTCCCAAAGCCGTGATCTTTGGGAATCAGTTTCTCGGCAGCTTCAGGATTATCCACCCGTTGCCTAATCTTGTTTGCAACGAACTCCGACATCGCTTCGTTCGCTTTAGGGTCTGTTAGAACGTCTTTGAAATTTCCCTGCCAGATCCCAAAGCCTTTGCTGGCGTATAGATTCTCCCAGAACTCATATCGCTCTTCTTCTGAAACCTCAAACGTAAACCTTGAGTTAGCAGTGTGCAAAAATCCTGCTGCTGTTTGATTACATGTCTCAAAAATCTCTTCATAATTCGCCCGTATCTCTCTCATTTCATCGGGTTCAATCTTTGAGTTGTGTAGGGGAGCACACCAATTTGGCCGACGTTGGAACACCGTGAGATGACCGACATCCTTGCAGACCTCTTGGATCGTCTGTACGCCGGTAGCGCCAGTCCCGATTACTGCCACCCTTTTCCCTGCATAGCTCACAGGTTCATGCGGCCATCGGGAGGTGTGGAACGACTGACCTTTGAAAGAATCTATCCCTGGAATCCTGGGTAATGTCGGTTGAGAGAGCAGGCCGATTCCTGTAATAAGGAACCTACTTCTGAAACGGCTACCATCTTGCAACCGGATTTCCCAACTCCTAGTATCATCGCTGTATATCGCCGACTGAACTTCGCTAGAAAATTGGATGTCTTTGACCAAGTCGAATTTGTCTGCAACATGTTGAAGGTAGCGAAGAATCTCAGGTTGTGACGCAAAATGTTCGGACCAATCCCATTCGTCGAGAAGTTCCTGTGAAAAGGAATATCCGTACGAGTAACTTTCCGAATCGAACCGAGCACCTGGATAACGATTCCAATACCAAGTGCCGCCAACCCCTGTACCCGCCTCAAACACGCGCACTCTCATGCCAATATTTCGCAATTTGTAAAGCTGATAGAGACCAGCTACACCCGCTCCGATTACGATCGCGTCGAAGTCAAGAATGGCATCCGAGTTAGAGGCTCTCGAGTTTGTCTCAGGTTGAGTCATTTCACTATCTGTTATATCTGAATTAAATGGATGCACCGTTCAGTATCCCATCGGGCAATCTCAAGGATAACCTGTAATTACTTCCTTCAGATAGGAACCAACATAGGTAGTACAACTGGTTATTCAATATTGGCCGGCATATTACGCTGGAATCCTGGACTCCTTCATACCAGTGACTCCTTGTTCCTTTCCAGACGGCTCACTGGGAGAATGTCAGGAGTTAGTAGTAGTCAGCGAATAGTTTATTCCACTGAGCCCTCGATGGGGAATTTTAGGGATCCCAGAACTAGGTCATTTCTACCGCCAAGGCTGAACAGATTGCTGCGTTAGATGCCGTGAAACTCATGGTCTTAACCCTTTTTGATCGTCGGTTGATCCGATTGAGTCTTTGTCGGAAGTAATGGATTACTTTCAGCGTAATGTATTATTCGGGAAAGACCTGTAGTTGATTGAGTTGGAAAACAGCCGCCAAGAGCCCTCTGCCGGAGAGTTCCGGTATCTGCCTATCGAGCACCGCATCAATCGCGTGTTGGGTGAGGTGCCGCGAGAAACTTAGGACTGAAAACCAGTTGGAAAACTGAGGACCCAACTCTGGGCATAAATTCAAACTGAGGAGTAGATCTGTGGCAATCAAGACCGTAGCGATCATCAGCCCGGGAGACATGGGAAGTGGAATCGGAAAAGTACTTGTACAAGAAGGATATCAAGTTCTTACGTGCTTAGAAAGAAGAAGTCCCCTTACGAAAGAGTTGGCATTAAAATCAGGGTTCCAAGACACCCCAAATATTGCCACTCTAGTGAGCCAAGCAGATTGTCTGATTTCTATCGTACCTCCTGAATCGGCTCTTTCTGTTGCTCAAGAGATAGCAGGACAAATCCAGTCGGCAAATTCGGGACTGATATACGTGGATTGCAACGCGATCGCTCCCCAAACGGCTCTAAAAGCAGCAGAAATCATTAACGGTGCAGGAGCGCGCTTTGTAGATGGCGGAATCATAGGTTCTCCACCTGAAAGAAAGGGGTTAACCCGCGTCTACCTCTCAGGTCCTGACACGTCAGAGGTACTAGAACTACACGGTCAGAATCTGGAATTCCGCGACTTGGGAGATAAAATAGGCACGGCTTCGGCTCTGAAAATGTGCTATGCGTCTCAAACGAAAGGCACCACCGCCCTTTGGCTTCACTCGATTATCACTGCGCAATCGCTTGGTGTTCTCGATGCCCTGCGAAACGAATGGACATCGAGCCATCCTCCATTGTGGGGCCGTATGGAAGACAATCTACCCACTGTTCCCCACAGGGCTGGAAGGTGGATCAGTGAAATGAAAGAAATTGCTCTCACTATGGAAGGAATAGGGTTGGCTCCAGACGTTTTTGAGGGAGCAGCTGCTATGTATGAATTGGTAGACGCTGTGTTTAATCAAAAGGGCTACAGTGAAGGACCACCGATACTGGAGTTGCTCACTATGATTGAAAACCATCTTCATGACCATAATGAATAGCCACAACGCACCGGTAGCTGGCAAAAGTTCGGCAAAATAGGACGCTGAATCAGGGTGCAGACAATGAAAGTAAGCTAACCATCTGACTGGGATTGCTAACCCCTAATAGTTGCGAGACATTCAGAATGTGCCGGCCTGGTTACCCTCAAACTAATCCTTCAGCGGCATCAGCATGGTTGCTCCAGCGCCTGTAGCTTTGGCGAAGGCGCTATGTCTGCGTTCTCGGTAAAGATAGAGGCACATACCACCCCTCGTAGTACCACCAGTCTCTTCCTGCCGCGTTATGTTAGTGCCATTAGGCACATGATTAAGCAGGCTTCATTGTTCCTTTCCAGACGGCTCACTGGGGGAATGGCAAAACTTAGTAGTGGCCAGTGAGCTCTGGTAATTTCGTAGGATCAATCGCGGCTATTACGACCATCACTACCCATTTGGTCAAGACCCTCAACTCTACTTACCTAGCGAACGGGCGTGTCTGCATTAGTTACTGGGCAACCACCGGGTTACAGAGCACGCCAATCTCCGGGATCTCTACTTCGATTACGTCGCCATGCTTCATGCCCTCAACCGCTCCGGGAGCGCCGGTAAGGACTAAGTCGCCCGGATGCAGAGTTACATACTCGCTAATTCTGCTGACTGTCTCGTAGCAACTAAAGGTCATACCAGAGGTGCTACCGCGGTCGGTTTCTTTGCCATTGACCCGCGTGATGATGTCCACAGACTGCGGGTCTAGGTCTGTTTCGATCCAAGGCCCAACAGGTCCAAAGGTATCTGACGTCTTTTTCCGCCAGTTGGATGGGTCGTCATGCCAAGACCCCTCGCTGCTAACATCGTTGCCACAGGTGTATCCCAGAATGAAATTCGGGGCCTCTTCAGGCGTAATCCTTCTGGCTGGTTTCCCAATTACGATGACCAGTTCCCCTTCATAGTGAACGTAGTCTGATTCTTTGGGCAGGACGATTGTTTCACCCTGGCCAATGATGCAACTAACACCCTTTTGCCATGGCCTGAATACCTGTGCCTCGCTTACGAATCCTGCGTCCAGGTTTTCCACCTGATGGGCCACGTGAGCAGCGTAATTGAGCCCAACAGCCCAAAAACTCAAGGGTCTGGTGGGTGGCAGTATCTTTACCTGGTCTATGGGATACCTGGCGTCGGTGAAGTGGTGCTGGCCGAAGATGTCACCCTGGATGACCCGCAGTTGATCACCTTCTACGACAGCGTAACTTTGCCAACCATTGATCTCGAATCTAGCGAACTTCATGCGCGCTCCTTATGCCTAGTCCTTAACAGGTGCCTGGTTAGATGGCTCCGATGGACATGATAATTGAATGCGGGTTAGTCGGGTACCCCGTCACACGTGTGCCGTGTTGAATCCAGCAACCATCGGCAGCGGCCAATCACCACTTTGATATCCGGTCTCTCGTTAATTACACATAGGCCAATTACTACTTTGACATCCGTGCCCCCAATGGTAAGCTGAACCCCAACTCACGATCAACACAGGAGTCAACCATGGCCCAAATTGAAGCCCTCCATGAACTTGAACAAGGCGATTACAAACTACCAGACACTGGGCGTCCGGTTGTCCGGTCCACCAAAGGTGTGATCTCCAGTGGTCACTATCTCACCTCCATAGCCGGCATGAGAATGCTTCTGAACGGCGGAAACGCCTTCGACGCCATCGTCGCCGCCGGTTTTGCCGCGGCGGTAATTGAGCCTATTGCCTCGTACTCCCTGGCTGCCGAAGGCGTGTTCATGCTCTACGACACCAAGCAACATGAAATGCTGTCCCTCAGCGGACAGGGCACCGCGCCGGCCAAAGCCACCGCGGAGTTCTACAAGTCCCAGGGCTTTGACCGAATCCCCACCGGCCCCGGCAAAGATGCCCATCTGTCATTCACCGTTCCAGGCATCGTCCACGCCTACATCTCCATGCTGGAACGCTACGGCACAATGACCATAGACCAGGTCTTGGCCCCGGCAATTGATTATGCGGAGAATGGTATTCCCCACTACGAATACATGGTCAATCGCCTGAACAATGAAAACACCGGCATCCAGTTTGACAACTATCCCCCCGGTGGCTGGGACGTGTTCTACAACAACAGACAGCTTCCGGAAGCTGGGTCCACTCTGCTCCAACCTGGTTTGGCCAATACTATGAAGGCCATTTCTGCTGCGGCCGTTGATGGCGACCGGGCCGCCGGCCTGAAGGCAGCCTTGGACGTTTTCTACAAGGGATCAGTCGCCAAGACCATCGTCGATTCTGCTCAAAGCGTGGGCGGAATCCTGAGTATGGATGACCTGGCCAACTACACCAGCATCTTCGGCGATCCCGTTGCCAGCACTTTTGAAGGTTACGAGATACTTGGCCATGACACTTGGACCCAGGCTCCAATGTTGCAACAGACTCTGAACATCCTGGAGCACTTCGACCTTAGAGCCATGGGCCACAACAGCCCTGAGTACATCCACACGGTATCCGAGGCTTTAAAACTGGTGTTTGGTGACCGCGAAGCCTACTACGCCGACCCAACTTACGCGGAGATCCCCATCGACGGCCTGCTATCCAAAGAATATGCCGCTGAGCGTGTTGGACTGATTGACCCGGAGCGCGCGCTGCCCGAGCAAGCAGCCCCAGGCGACCCCTGGAAATACTCCCAGGGCGCTGGCGTTGTCCCCAAAGCACCTGTTCTGACAGCCGCTCCTAACGGCGCACACGATTCCAACAATCACGAAGGGACCACCCACGTATCAGTGATCGACAATGACGGGAACATGGTCTGCGGCACCATCAGCGGCGGCGCATTCGTAAAGTCAGTGTTCTTCCCGGAACTTGGCTGTGCCCTCAGCACTCGAATTGAGATGTTCAACTGCGAAGAAGGCCACCCCAACGTGGTTGAGCCTGGCAAACGCCCTCGCACCACACTGATTAACTACATGGCCCGCAAAGACGGACAGGCCGTGATGACCATTGGCTGTCCCGGCGGCGACAACCAGGCCCAGGCCAACGTCCAGTTGGTGTTGAACACACTGATTTTTGGCATGGACCCCCAATTGGCCGTGGAAGCGCCTCGATTCGCCACTGCAAACGTGGCCAACTCCTTCTTCCCCCACACGTACCTACCGGGCGTTCTGGAATTGGAAGGCGGCATCCCCGAGAGCACGGCCGATGCCCTGGCAGCCAGGGGACACAAGGTAACGCGGTCTGCCAACTGTGGCCTGGGCGCAACCGTGTCGGTAAAAGACACCAAAACCGGCAACCTTAGCACCGGTGCCGACCCGCGCCGTGCCTGCTACGCCATGGGCCTATAAGCCCTCTCAACCTAGCAACAAAACAGCATTTAAAAAGCCCCGGTTTCTCCGATTAATTGGAGGGGCCGGGGCTTTTTTAGTTCGCTCTGACGGAACCGGCATCAAACTAGGCGTCCCGCCACAAGGCCAGGATAAGTGATTGGGCGTGGATTCCTGCCTTGGCTCCACCGTCAGTCAAGCGAAAACAAGAATACGACTTATGCCCAGGTACATGGATTCCCGCTTTCGCGGGAAAGACGGTAATTACGATAGGATTACCCCGACATTGCGTTGCTAATAGGGAAAGCAATCCGTGGCTACCGCAACGCCTGTCTGACCAGCTGTACTCCCGCAGTCATTGCTTGTAGTTTGCGAAACGCTGTCTCCTGAGGCAGGTATTTCATGCCGCAGTCCGGGGCCAACATCAAGCGCTCTGGTGGCAGGTATCTCAATGCTTCTCTGACTTTGTCGGCGACGATCTCAAGGGATTCAATTTCAGGGTTCTCCAAGTCCAACACACCTACGACTATAGTTTTGCTAGGGAGTCGGGCCAACACTGATAGGTCAAGATTCGGTTGGGCCGCCTCAATAGAGATTAAGTCCGCTAAAGAATCATCAAGCTCCGCTAGGAACTCGTACCTAGTCGATTTGTTCTTAACCACCGCAGCGTAGCCAAAGCAAAGGTGCAGGCCAGTGGTGTCGCTGACGCCTTCCAGCGCCTTGTTGATGGCCGTCACGCCAAACTCTTTGGCGTCGTCAGCATGGGCTTGGAGCCACGGTTCGTCCAGTTGTACAACGTCAGCTCCGGCCTCGAAGAGCGCCCGCACCTCCTCGTTCACCGCAACGGCGTAATCCATGGCCAATGAGGCGCGGTCCGGGTAGTAGTCATTCTGGACCTGCTGTGCCATGGTGAACGGGCCGGGAACAGTCACCTTGATTCTCCGGGTGGTATTTGCCCGGAGAAACTCCACGTCCCTCACCTGTACCGGCTGGTTACGCTTGATGGGGCCGACCACCCTGGGCACGATGGTGGGTTGGCCGCTCCGCCCCAGCACTTGGCCGGGATTCTCTATGTCCACGCCGTCTAAAGCCGTGGCGAAACGATTGGAGTAGCTCTCCCGTCTGATTTCGCCATCTGTTATCAGGTCAAGGCCAGCGCGTTCCATCTCGCCAATGGCCAGCAGAGTGGCATCGTCTTGCGCCGCCTCTAGATAGTCGCTCGCTACACGCCAGAGTCCGGTATTTCTAACTCTGGGCACCCCGGCATGGGACAACGCCTCCCGGTCGATTAACCAGTCGGGTTGGGGATAGCTCCCGACTACGGTGGTACCTAGAAAATTTCCTTCCACGCTCGCTCCTAAAAGGTTGCCGATAATAATAAAAAACCCCCGTCTGATGGCGGGGGTTTTTTTACAATTCGCTCAGAAATTCTAGTCGCTAGATAATACTGGCTCCTGCACTCTTGAGCTGATACGGGCGTTGATGTAATTATCGCCGAACCATTTTTCTATGGAGACCTCACCGCGTTCCTGCATCGTAACGTCATCCTCGTTGCCAACGTCCCGCGTCAAGAAACAGAACTCTAGGGAAATTCCGTTGGGGTCTTTCAGGTAGATGGACTTGGCCCATTCGTGGTCAACAACGTCGGTGACCGTCTGGCCTTTGTCCATCAACTCGATTCGCTTCGCCTCAAGCGCCTGTAGCGAACCGGCCTCGAATGCGTAATGGTAGAACGGCCCTGGAACGCCGAGTCCGTCGTTGATACCAGCGTCGTAATCTATAGGTATCGCATCGACATTGTTCGGCTCCATGAAGGCCAACATCTGGTCATGACCGACGTCGATGAACATGTGGCGGATGGTGCCGCCTTCTTTGATCTTGATAACGTCGCAGCGCACCACTCTGAAACCCAACACGTTCACGTAGAAATCCCTGGTCTTGTCCAGATCGTGGGTGGAGAGGCCAATGTGAGAGAAACCTTTATTAGACATTTGCGTCCTCCTATGGCTGCATCTTTACGACAAATTTTAGGGACGAAAAAATGCTCAGTCAATCAACTGTATTTATCAGATATTGCTGGTCGTAGATTATTCAGGAAATCAGGCTGCTAAACCCGCCGAACTTCCTTAGTCGCCGAATGGGTGGAGCCGCCAAAGGTTGGCACCCAAGACGAATGTTTGCCGGGGCCGCCTAGGACGATTATCGTGAGCAGGTCTGGGTCAACGACCATGGGAATCGGGCCATCTGGTATCTTCTGGAACCGTTCCATCATGGTCTCGTGGGTGTACCGCTCCAAGGGTATGCGGGCGTTCTGGTGCAGCCACTCCCTAATCTCCTGCTTGCCAAAACCGTCTTCGGCGATGGTGGCCGCGTGCTCCGGGCCAAGTGCCAGAAGGGTCTCGCCGCCGGTGTAGGCGTTGTTGGCCCCGGTGATGGAAATAGCCCCGGCAATGATGGTCAGAATGTCCTCGGCAGAGCTGCCGGAGTGATCGTTGATGTTGTGGGGCGGCTCCCCGGCCATCACCGTCACAGTGCTCTGGTCAGCCCGAAAACCGCGCTCGATGTGCAGCGGCTCCCACGGATTGGCCTCGTCATTCTCGGCCACGCAGTAGGTATACTTGGAAGGTGCGCCTTGGGTGGACATGTCCCCCACGCCCGGATGAGCGCCGCCGACGTTCAATTGCACCAATCTGACAGCTCGTCCAATGGTCGCGTTGGGCTGCCAACCGGGTCCGAAGGCACCGGAACCGCCATGCAACCCAATATCTTCGCAGATTGGCCCGTTGACGATTATTAGTGGGGCACAGGGGTGGGTTGTGGCCTGGATGGCGTAGAGGTTGAACTCCTCTTCGCACATGGCCTCTACCGCGGCAATCACCACCGGAAAGTATTCAGGCTTGCAGCCAGCCATCACGGCGTTCACCGCCAGTTTCTCAACCGTGGCTGCCCCCCAGTTGGGTGGAATCTCGCCAATGATGTCTTGAGGGCTGAGGGGAGTAGCAGTCAGCAAGGCAGCTACTCGCTCCGGGGTGGGCGGCACTATCGGCAGACCGTCGGTCCAACCGCGCTCCAGATAAAGGCTCTGAATGGCCTCAAAGTCGTCGTCAACTTTCAGTTGTTCGGATACTAGGTCGGGCAATGTGGGCCTCTCATAAATTCAGGGAATATGGATTTGGCAAAATACAGATTCGTAAAAAATAAGGGCGGCCCTGGTTTGGAGCCGCCCTATGCTACACAACTATTTAATGCGGTGATTACCGCTGTTCGGTCAGACCTTGCACTACTTGCTCAAGCAATCTGTCGGCCTTGGCCAGTAGTTTCTCAGCTCGCAAACCACCCAGAGGGTGCTCTGCGATGGCCATGGTCAGTTCTGGCATACCCAGGGAGCGGCGCTCGACCTCGCCCAGGCGCTTGAAACGGTCGGTGCCGACCACCACGGTGCGGATGCCTCGTTTTTCCAGTTCAACTGCGTCGTGGATACTCCACGATGTGCAGGACCCTCAATCCGCCAGACCGACAATCACCGCCTGGACAGACTCGGCGAGTTCGTCAATTACCTCGTCCTTGGCTGGCAGCGAGGCCGTTGGTTTACGTTTATAAACCACATTGGCTATCTCGTATTTCTCTCGGAGCAGCTTTTCCAGCCGCTCGAAAAGCAGATCGCCGTTGGGTTTGCTGTTCCAGAGGAAACCGACGGACTGCCCACCCAAGCCTTCCAGCGCCGGGGCCATGGCCTGAATCATCTCTCTGGGAACAACCGTTGGGTCTAAAACAATCAATTTAGGTTTGTCAGCAGTGGTCATAGGTCACCTTTGCCTAGTCTGAATCAGACCGGATACGTACCGAAAGGCTAGGGCCTGCCGATTTTCATGTCAAGCAGGTCCTGCCCAGTCTATGTAGCGTTAGTCCCTAAGGATTCTTGAAGAACGGTGACGGCATCGGACCAACCGGCACTTCAATCAGCACCGGGGAGTCCAGCGTCAGAGCTTTCATCAGTGTGGCTTCCAGTTCATCTGGTCCGTTGGCGACAAAACCTACAGCTCCGTAAGCCTCGGCCAGCTTCACAAAGTCTGGGTTGTGAAGTTCGACGCCAATGGTACGGCCGCTGAACTGGTTCATCTGGTCTCGCTTCACGTTTCCGTAGGCATTGTCGTTGAACACGACCACCACCACGTTGATATTGTGGGCCACGGCGGTGGACATCTCCTGCGAGTTGAACATGAATCCACCGTCGCCAGAGAGGCAGACCACTGCCTTGTCCGGCTGAGCTACCTTGGCTCCTAGAGCCGTGGGATAGGCATATCCCAGGTTGCCGGAGTAGGACGATGTGATGAACGTGCGCGGTTCGTAAACCGGGAAGTGGGCCCGGCTGTAATAGCCAAGCTGGGTCATACCGGAGATCAGAATGCCGTCTTCAGGCATCCCCTTCCGGACAGCTTCAAGCAGTTCTTTCTGAGGCTCAACCTTGATGATGTCATTATCTCGCTGGGTCTTCTGGGCGTTTATCGCAGCCGAGTTGTCTTCTTTGGCGGAAGTTTTGGCGGCCAGTGCCGTCAGCAAGTTTTCCATGGTCATTTTGGCGTCGCCTTCGACGCGCATGGTGTTCTCGTAACCGCGACCAATCTCTTCTGGATCAATATCGATCTGCACAACCTTCTGGCCATCCAGCCACTGTGATGTAACTAGCCTGGTGCCCACGGCCAGAATCACGTCATGGCCGAACTCTTTTCTGGCAATGGTGTCATTGCGCAACCACAGGGCGCCCAGGCTCAGAGGATGGTGGTCTGAGATTGAGCCCTTACCCTCAGCGGTGGTGACAACCGGAGCCTGCAAAAACTCTGCCAGCTTGGTCAACGCGTCAGTACCTTCGGAGGATATAACTCCACCTCCGGCCCAAATTAGGGGCTTGGCAGCGCCAATCAAGACGTCAGCGGCAGCTTCAATCTGGTCAGTGGGGGCAGCAACGGGACGGGGCGCTTCCGGCTCCAGAAGTTCTACCTCGCCTACCTCTGCCAGTGTCTCCGGGGGAATCTCAATTTCGACCGGACGGGGGCGGCCATTTTTGAGGTGGTGGAAAGCCTCGTGGACAATCTCCGGCACCTCCGCAGGGTCGAGCATACGCTTGGCCCATTTGGTGACCGGCTTGATGGCATCCAGTTGGTCATTGACCTCATGGAGCATGCCTCGGTCCCCACCAATCTCGTCTTTTTCGATCTGGCCGGTAACCATAAGCACTGGTGATGACGCGGAGTAGGCGGTGGACAACGCCGAAGACGCATTCAAAAGGCCTGGGCCAGGTACCACCAATGCGGTGCCAATCTCGCCGCTGGCGCGAGCGTAGCCGTCGGCCATGTAAGCGGTGGCCTGTTCGTGGCGTACGGTGATAAATCGGATGCCCGGCTCATCATATAGGCCGTCCATCATGTGGTAGAGCTGAACGCCTGGCAATCCAAATATCACCCGGACGCCTTCGCGGTATAGGGACTTGGCCAAAGCTTGGCCGCCAGTCATCTTAACCATGTTTCTGAAACTTCCTTTAAATTTATTGATTCGGTATTTTAACTTGCCCGTTCTTGGGCTCGGTAATTTCGGCTAGGGGTTGTTGAACTGCACCAGAATGCCGTCCGGGTCACGCACATAGATGCTGCGAATCTCGCCATTGGCGTTGGTGAACGACTCTTTGGAACCGGCCAGATGAAAACCCTTGGCTTCCAGTTCGTCGGCCAAACCGGCCACGTCCGCAACGCCAAAGGATATGTGGCTGATGCCCACTTGGTCAAGCAGAATCGGTTCACCGCTAGGTTTCTCGCCCGGGTGGCTGGTCAGTGTCAGGGTGGGTGTTAAGTCATCGCCGTAAGCCAGGCTAACCCAGTGGCGGGTGTTGCGTTCCTCCGCATAGTTGTCCAAACGTGCGATCTGGGTGCCGCCTTCAGTGATGTCCGTGATCTTCTCGCCAACCACTTTCATCCCCAGGGCGTCCCGGTAGAACTTCAAAGACTCTGCCATATCTCGGACGCAGATTCCAACGTGGGTTACACAGGTAGCAATCATGTTTTGGTCTCCTTAAGTCGGTAAACGGCGATTGAATGGCATATTAACCACCACTGGCCACCTAACCAAATATAAAATCTCTAATGGCCGTGAAGTATTCGTCCATCCCCTTGAATAGCAGGTCGTTGTGCCCTGCGCCCCGTACCTTGAGCATCTTTTTGTTGGTTGAGACGAAGTTTTGAAACATCTCTTCTGCGTGTTCCAAGGGCGCCAGAGTATCGACTTCTCCGTGGATGACTAGCACCGGAATGGCAATGGAAGCCGCCTTGGCCTTGTAGGCATCCTCCAGGTCCGACGCCTGTTGTGGTGCCAGGTCGCCGGTGAATTGGCCCAGGTTGGGCCGCCCGCTCTCGATAATTACGCCGTTAATCTGCGGGTCCTCTTTGGCCGCCAACTCAAAGGCGGAGTGTCGGCCCATAGAACGGCCCATCACGTAAGTCGGCCCGTGGAAACCGCTGGCCCCCAGCACAATCTGCATGGCCTCAAGCACGGTATTGGCGTCGGAGAGCATGGTAGTAAACGACGGCGTTCCGCCGCTCTTGCCGTAGCCACGGTAATCGGCAACAAAAAAATTCACGCCAATCTGGTTGTACAGCGGGGCTATCGAGTTGTAGTCGATGGCCGTTTCGCCGTTGCCGTAAAAGAACAAGATCGTTGGGTTGCTGTTTCCAGCCGGGAAGAACCGGCAAGACAGGCCAATATCGTCGTCGACGTTAACCGTATAGTCCTGCACGCCGTCCGGCGTGGGCGTCCAACCCTGCCGGGGAAAGAAAGAGTTCATTGATATGTCAGGGTCGTCCAGTACCGAGTAGTCCACTTGAACCATCTTTATCTCTCCGTTATTTCGACTGTTTCTACAGGCGCGATTAGCCGAAAAATCCTTCAGACAGATGGCTTTTTATAACGTCGGCCACCAATTCTGGCCTCTGGATGGGCACGTCGTGGATGCTGTCTTCAAGCCACACCGTCTTGCTCTTGGGCAACCGCTCCTCAGCCTCTTCCACCAGCATCAGGCGACGTTTGCCGTGTTCGTGGGTGGCCAGGTTGTTATCCTGGCGGGCCGGCATGATCAAGACGGAACATTTCACCCGAGCGTAGAGTTCTCTGGGTTTGTGGTCCCAGAGCCCTTCAATGATCCTCAGGTGGTTATCCCGGCTCAAGTTGGTCTTGATTGTGTTGTCATCCAGTATCTGGAAGTTGGCCATGACGATGTCGGCCACTTCAGAGGACATCCCGGTCTCCTGATGCCGAGTGCGAACCCGCTCCAGAAACGATTCTACCTTCACACCGGTGAAGTCTGGCGGGGCCATTTCCACTTTGGCATCTTCAACATTGGAGTAACGGTTGGACACGTTAATCATGCCGCCATCCACCCAGACCAGACCTTTTACCGACTCTGGGGCTTCGACAGCCATGTTCAAAGCAACACTGCCACCCCACGAATGGCCGATCACCACCGGGTTATCAACGCCAAGCCCCTTGATGACACCCAGAGCATCTTGGGTCACCGAATCTATGTCGTAGCCCTCATCCGGTTTGTCGCTCAGGCCGTGACCGCGTTGGTCAACAGCAATCACGGTGTAGTCTTGCGCCAAGATTGGAGCAACCATATCCCAGATATGGCAGGTGGACGCTAGGCCGTGAAACAACACTACGGGTTGGCCGGAACCGCCCCAGTCCCGGTAATGAAAGCTCATGCCGTCAACTGTCACCCATTCGTCTTTGGGGGCGTTTGCCATGTGCAAAACCTCGATTCTATATGGGAATGTCCGGTTTCCCGAACTCAGACCGGCCCGCCTGGACCAAAAATCCAAGCGGGCCTTGTTAAATTCTTTAGGTAGGCGGGTTAGCTTAGCGCCAGATGGCGAATCCCCAGCCGCCACCAGTGCCAGCCGGAGAGCGGTACACCGGGACGTATTCTACCAAGTCCATCTCCAAGTGTTCACAGGCTGCAGCTGCGGTGATCCAGTTCAGGATTTCAGAGCTACCGGAGTTCAGACGATAGCGGGGCAAAGCAGCCAACGCAGCGCCGTCCTTCTCTTTCATGCCTTTAAGGGCCAGCTGGTCGATCTCTTCATCAACCAGGAAATGACTCAAGCCGCCAGAGCCGACGATTGCCACTTTCTTTTCGCTGTCCCACGCCTCAATTGCCTTGGCGATGGACTTGCCCAGGTTGTAACAGCGCTTGGGGCTAGGTTGGTTTGGCGGGTAGAAAGTGTTCTGCGTTACCGGAACTATCGGTCGAATGTTATTGTTCATGATTCGCTTGACCACATAGGAGTAGGCGTGTGGCATCGCCTGATGTCGTGTCTCAGTTACGATTTTTTCCCTTACGTAACCCAGGGGCCCAACCGCGCCGCCAGCTTCTTTGTTCATGTAACGGGCATGTGCGATGTCGAAATCGTCTTCGATCAGACTTTCAATCAGGTGCAGACCCAACGCTGAGTCCACCGGTACATCCATGTCTTCTGTGCCGTAGCCCCACATGGAGGCCTTGGTCGCTGGCGAAGCACCATCACCCTGACCGCGTGGGGTCAGGTGCATGCTCTCGCCCCAGTAGATGGAGAACATGGGCATGTTGTCTTCAAAGAACAGTTCTTCTTGGTCGTCGCCGACGATGACCACCACGTCGGGGTTGGCTTCGTTCATGGCGTCTTCCAGGGCAATTATCCCCTTTTGGCAGGCTTCGTACTGCGCTTGGAAGATTTCAGGTGTAAGCCTGGTGGCAATGGCTGGGTCGGCCGCAGCCAAGAGTTCCTCGTAGGTCTTTGTGGAGCCGTCATCCAAAGACAACAGCATGGGGTTGCCCTTGTCGCGAGCGGCGTACTCGCCCCACATGTCTCCGGGCAGGCTCAACATGGGGCTGTGGGAGGTTCCGAGGCCCAATACAATCTCAGCCATGTTAACTCCTATTTAGTCGGTTCATAAGTTTTCTTATTTGCGCCAATAACAGGTAAAGAAAATGCTGGGTACATAATCCGCTGGAACGGCAGATTTCGCAACCTCTTCATACCAGGCTGGCAAGTCGATGTGACTTGCCAGCCTGGTATGAAGAGGTTGCAGTATCAACGAAGCCAACTGCCAACGCTCCATTTCCGTTAGGCGTTATTTCTACCATAAGACCAGACAGTTGGCTGGACTTTGGCGCACGAACGTCCACAATTGTAGGCATCGCCATACCCAATTTCTTGATGGCCATCTATGACATGGCGTTTATTGCTAGGGTGACGGGCTCACCATGATCGGATTTAGAGAACGTTAATCTCCATTCACTGTTATTCTTGCGCATCCAGGAATCCAGAATTGCTGCTGGTTATGAACATTTTTAGGCGGCCACATAGGTTGCCGCCATCCCAGGACAGACGAAACTTAAAAGGGCGGCCATGCGGCCGCCCTTTTAAGTTTGCAGATTTATTAGAGACTTAGCTGAGGTGCTTTCCGAAGAAGGAAATTACCTTCTGCCAGCCGTCAGTGGCGGCTTCCTGGTGATAGCTGGGTCGGTCAACGG
>LWDU01034830.1_pt1 | contig 21972 bp, 22 predicted proteins | sample 727161 | NCBI WGS metagenome assembly LWDU01 (sample SAMN04566230, study PRJNA314399) | hydrothermal vent metagenome | isolation source: deep sea hydrothermal plume seawater | place: Mexico: Gulf of California, Guaymas Basin | collected 2004-07-11
CCTCACTATTTGGTAATAACTGCTTAAATAAAGTTGAATTAGAGACAGGAATCCAAGCATCTTGTCTCCCCCACAATATTAAAGTCGGTGTCTGAATTAATTTAAGCCTGCCGGTTTGATCTTTTGGATTAACATATGCCCGATCAATAAATGACTGCCTGTTATTTTCTCTTAAAATTAAATCCCGGTAAGTCTCAATTTTTTCATTAGTTAATTTAGAATCATCATAATACACTTCTTTTAAATTCATCTTAATAAAGCTTCTGGGTGTAACATATCTAAGTATTTTATTTAAAATTGGGGTTTTCGCTATTTTAAAAACTATTGGTGAATGTTTAGTCATGAATCCTCCTGGATTTAATAAATGAAGCTGAGAAACTTGATCTTGGTGAAATGAAGTATAATACCAGGCGATTGCACCTCCCAATGAATTTCCTGCCAACATAAATTCATTTAGTTCAAGTTTTTTAAAAAACTCTTCTAAAAATAAACGATAATCATCTAATGCATATTTTTTTTGTGGGTGAGGTCCGGTCAGTCCATAAGCTGGAAGATCCAAACGAATTACTCGATAATTTTCCGAAAGAATTTTTGTCCACTTATCCCAAGTATGTAATGAAGACCCCGTTCCATGTAAAAGTATAATTATAGGACCTTTTCCTTCATCTCTATAATGAACATCCATTTCTTGAATGCTAACAAAACTAGAAAACTCATTAGTGTAGTTTTTTTTCAATTCTGACAAAGGAATGTCGGGTGAAACCAAAAGAAAACAAAAAGATGCTAATCCCATGATTATAAAAAAAAATTTAAATATTGACGATTTTAAAAATGAACTATCCATTTATATAAATTATAATTATGACTTAACCAAATTAATTATTTCTAATTTAATTCCTCTATAATAACTTGAGAAATATCTACGATATCCTCTCTGTTTATCCTTTCTTCACGAATTAATCCTTTTTTGTAAATACTGAATAAATGATTGTTCTTAAACATACTCCCACGAGGTGTTTTCAATCCCTCTTCATTAAATATTGGGGATATTTTTCTATACCCAATTGGGTTAAGAAAATCTTCTTTATACCCATGAATTCTATCAAATAAATACTGTTGATATTTTGAGTAATTTGATTCCCAAAGTTTAGTGGTAGTAATTGATAATGTCTCATTACCAGTTTCAGATTAAAATTAAAATGTTGATATAATGATTTTAAATCATAAATTTGATAACAACATAAGCCATTTTAATATGAGGGCAATACTTTTTTTCTGCATTATATTAATTTCTTGCAAGAATGATAAAGAAACACAAAATATAGATAATTCTACATTTTTAAGTCCAGTAACTAAAAGCATCGTAAAAAAATCTTTTAATCCTTCTACATTAATGTGGTACTCTAAACCAGCAGAAGAATGGGAAAAGGCGCTACCCGTAGGAAATGGGAGACTTGGTGCAATGGTTTTTGGAGGTATTAAAGAAGAAAGAATACAATTAAATGAAGATACGTACTGGTCAGGAGGGCCCTATTCTACAGTGGTAAAGGGAGGGTATAAAGTATTGCCTAAAATACAAAAACTTATTTTTGAAGGGAAACCTATTGAAGCACATAAACTATTTGGTAGGCATTTAATGGGTTATCCTGTTGAACAACAAAAATATCAGTCTCTCGCTAATTTGCATCTGTTTTTTAATGAGGATCAAGAATCAGAAAACTACAAAAGATGGTTAGATCTCTCCGAAGGTATTACAGGTGTAGAATACACAATCAATGGTGTTACTTACCTACGAGAAGTTTTTTCTTCACATATAGACCAAACAATTGCTATTAGATTAACTGCGAGTGAACCAGGAATGATTAGTTTTGAAACCGAATTAAGAGGAGTAAGAAATAGTGCACATTCTAATTATGCAACAGACTATTTTTATATGGATGGAGAAGGTGAAAATGAGTTAATTCTTACTGGAAAATCTGCTGACTATCTAGGAATAGATGGAAAGCTTAGATACGAAGCACGAGCACAAATAAACTCTGAAGGCGGAAAAATAGAAAGGAAAGGAACACGCATACATATTGATAACGCTAATTCTGTCACCATTTACTTTGCAGCTGCTACAAATTTTAATAATTATAAAGACGTCAGTGGAAATGAAAAAATCCGTGTGCAAAATTATTTAAACAATTTAAAAGACAAAGATTATATAACAATACGAGAAAGCTCTATAGAAGATTATCAAAATCTATTTAGTCGTGTAAGCTTAAACTTACCAGTCACTCCTACTTCTTTTCTTCCTACAGATGAAAGAATGGTAAGTATACAAAAAGATCCAGATCCACAAATGGCATCTTTATCTTATCAGTTTGGCAGGTATATATTAATTTCTTCAAGTAGACCTGGAACACAGCCAACTAATTTACAAGGAATATGGAATGAAGATATGAATCCTTCGTGGGATTCTAAATACACAACCAATATAAACACCGAAATGAATTACTGGCCAGCAGAAGCATCCAATCTCTCTGAATTAACCCAACCATTATTTAAAATGATAGAAGAACTTACTGACCAAGGATCTGAAGTTGCAAAGGAACATTATGGGTCAAAAGGATGGGTATTTCACCAAAATACAGATATTTGGCGTGTAGCAGCACCAATGGATGGACCTACATGGGGAACATTTACTGTTGGTGGAGCATGGCTCACAACACATTTATGGGAACATTACTTATATACTCAAGATATTAATTTTTTAAAAAAAATATACCCGATAATAAAAGGGTCTGTTGACTTTTTTATGAGATTTCTTGTAGAACATCCAAATAGAAAATGGCTGGTTACAAATCCATCAAATTCACCAGAAAATCCGCCTGAAGGTCCTGGGTATAAATATTTCTATGATGAGGTAACGGGGATGTACTATTTTACAACCATAACTGCAGGAGCCACCATGGACATACAAATTTTAAAAGACTTATTTAGTTACTATGGAAAGGCCACAGAGATTCTAAATAAAGATAGAGAATATGCAGATAAAGTATTAAATGCCAGAGAACGTTTAGTTCCTTCACAAGTAGGTAAAGACGGTACCTTACAAGAATGGATGGAAGATTTTGGACAGTTGGAAGATAAACATAGACATTTTTCGCATATGTATGGATTATTTCCAGGAAATGTACTTTCTATAGCAAAAACCCCTGAATTAATAGATCCAATTAAAGCAGTGCTTGAGCAAAGAGGTGATGGTGGAACAGGTTTTTCAAGAGCTTGGAAAATGGCGTTATGGGCGAGACTTTTAGATGGAGATCGTGCAAACTCCATATATAAAGGATACCTTCAAGAACAGTGCTATCTATCCCTATTTGCAAAATGTTATACTCCACTACAAGTAGATGGTACTTTAGGGGTAACAGCTGCTATTTCTGAGATGTTAGTTCAATCACATGAAGACGTTATTCAATTGCTACCAGCATTACCTAAAGAATGGAATTCAGGAAAATTTTATGGAGTATGTACACGTGGTGCTTTTGAACTCAATTTAGAATGGGAAAATGGTGTTACAAAAAAAGTAGAAATACTCTCAAAAGCAGGAAAAAAATGTAAAATTAGCGCTAATAATACAATAAAAGTTTTTTTAAATGGAAATCAAATTCAAAGCAAAAATGGATACATAGAATTTCCTACTGAAAAAGGACAGATGTACAACTTAGAATATTAACTATTTTTCAAAAAGAGAAAAGACCATTTTTAAAATTTCCATCACATGCCTCTAGTAATTTATTTTTCAGTTCTTCAAATTTTCCGGGAAATTTTTCCGACAAATCGGTTTCCTCACGATAATCATCAAATAAAAAATATAGTTCAAATGCATCTTTTTTTAAATATGACCTTAATTTCCATCCATCATTGGTAATAAGTGTGGGACCTAAAAAGGAAGAATATACTACAAAGTTGTGTTCATCTTTATCACTTTCTCCAATCAATTCATTATAAAATGAAATACCATCGCTTTTATACTTCTTAGAATACCCTGTTATTTCTGCTATGGTAGGTAAAATGTCATAATTAGCTGTTAGTCGTTGACTTGTTCTTCCTTTTCGGATTTGTTGTGGCCACCTAATAATTAATGGCACATTAATTCCTCCTTCAAGATTACTTCGTTTTAATCCTGCTCTGCCTCCATTACCATCAAAAATATCTCCTCCTAAGTTACTATAGTACTTTTGTTTAAAATCATCAAAACGGTCTCCTGTTTGCATGTTGGTATAAGGCTTAAGAACCCTGCCTTCTTTACTATAATATAGCTCATGTCCATTATCAGCAGTGAAAATAACTATGGTATTTTCATCCAGATTATGTTGCTTTAATTTGAGCAAAATTTGGCCCACATTATCATCTAATAGTTTTACCATAGAGGCATATTCTTTTTCAATTTGAGTTAATCTTTCATCATTTATAAAATCAGGATGTACTGTAGGAATAGAAACTGGTCCATGGGGTAACTGAGTTGGAAAATAGAGGAAAAATGGTCCAGTTTTGTTGGATTCAATAAAGTTCATAATTCTATCCATGAAAATATTTTGAGAATATGTTTTCTTCCCTTCCATGTTCCAACGTTCTTCAAAATGTTCTTGTGTTTCTGGCTCACCGGATTTCGCACAATTTAGGTGTGTGTTACCTTTAAATTCCACAATTTTACCATTTTCAAATAAAAAAGGCGGATAAAAACCATGGGCACGTACATGGTCAAGATATCCCAAATAATAATCCCAACCATGTTGTTTTAGTTGTTTGTCTGTAGCCGAAAAGCCCCATTCTAATTTTCCAAATTGGGCAGTTTTGTAGCCCATACTTTGAGCAATTTCTCCTAAAAATGTTTGTTCTTTGGCTACAGGAGATAACTTTTTATTTAATGTATTTTCAATTTCACTCAAACTGGAACTACTCGTATTGATGTAAGCACCACCCTTTGTTATTTGAAATCCATCTTCATGACAATCATGAAGCCCCGTAATAAGCGAAGCTCTTGCTGGAGCACAAAACATGTTAGAATATGCTCGTTGGAAATGTATTCCTTCCTGAGCTAATTTATCTATATTGGGTGTTTTAATAATATTTTGCCCTTCATGACCAAGTAATCCTATTCCCAAATCATCTGTATAAATTAGTATAATATTTGGCTTTTCTGATTGGTTACCTTTATTAGTACAGGCAAAACTAAAGAGGATAATAATAATTAGTAGAATAATTGTATTAAGACTTAATTTCATGTCATTTTAATTATCGCTAACGGTTGAAGTAAGCATAGTAAGGGTTTCGGAGCTTCTCACCATAATTTCCTCATATCATTTCTTTATTATTCATAAGCTCCAATATAGCAATTTTGCCCTTATTATGTTTACTGCGTGTTGTGCCTCGTTTTTATTCAGACGTTTCTTTGAATAATTGTTTGTAAATCAGGCTTGTGTCTTTCAATTCTTTCATTTCTTGAACCATTGCATTTTTCATTTCAAGATATTTTGAGGAATATTCTTCTTGCGCAACTAAACTCTGCTTTTCATAAGGGTCTTGGGCCAAGTTGAAAAACTGAGAACGCCTTTCTCCCTTTACAAAATATTCTATTAGTTTGAAATTTTCTTTTCGATAGGCTCTCATAAACTCTTTATAGCCATACGTCATGCTTTCTCTATGTGTTTTATGCTCATCTTTTATCGATGTCGCAAAACTTCTTCCTTGAACGGTTTCTGGGCTTTCAATAGCTACTAGCTCACAAAGCGTAGGAAACACATCGAACAGATAATTTAAGGCTTCTCTTCTTTCATTTTCAGGTATTCCAGGCCCTGATATCACAAAAGGAACACCAATACTGTGCTCATATAAATTTTGCTTACCCATCAAACCATGTTGTCCAACTGCCAATCCGTTATCACCAGAAAAAACGATGATGGTGTTTTCATATGCTCCCGATGCTTTCAATTGCTCGTAGGCTATGGGCATGGAACGAGGGTCGTGTGGTGCAGTAAAAGAAATATAAGCAAAGAATGGAAAAACATAAGAAAATCAACAAACTATCTATTTAAGTCCTTTAATGAAAAGGAAATGAAAACCGTAGGCAGAGTAGGCAAAAACAACATGTCTGTCAATGCTTTAGGATTTATAATATTTGGACACTCCATTCATCATATTAAAGTGCTAAAAAAAAAGTATCTGGCAGATAAAAACAAAACTTAATTTTACATTGCATTTTTAATAAATTATTATGAGAAACTTTTTTTACTCTTTTATATTTTTATTTGTATTAAATATGAACGCTCAGTCTTCAACGATCAGAGTTTTAGACTCTCTTTCTTCTTCTCCAGTATCATTTGCTACGGTATATTTTTCTAATAATAAAGGAATAATTACTGATAGAGATGGTCGTTTTGAATTAATAAACGAGCAATATGATAATAACGATTCATTATTTATTTCATCTATGGGTTATAAAAAAACCTCTTTGAAAATAAGCAGTTTTAAAGACAGTATAGTTTATATGATCCCTGAAATGATAACACTAGAGAACGTAGTTGTTACAAATAGGAATCTAAGTTCAAATGAAATAATAGAAAAAGTAAAAGCAGGGATAGAACAAAACTATCAAAAAGAAATAAGTGAAAAAAAAATATTTTACAGATACGAGTCTAATAGTAAAATAGATAAGATCGAGCTTAATAAATTTAAATCATCTATTGATCAGGTTAATTCTTCTATTCTAGACAGCTTGTTAATTAGAGTCCCAAAAGAAAATAAAGGAGCAACAGAAACTTTATGCTATTACTATGGGAACTTAGAGGAGGAAAAGCAAAAAATCAATTTAATTAAATCTAGAGTAACTTATAAAAAAGATGATGATATTTTAAATTCAATAAACTCTAGACTAAAAGAAGCTTTACAGGAAAACCTTAAATCAAATTCATATTTTAAAATCAAATCTGGGTTACTTTCTTTTAAGCTAGATTTATCAATCAATGGACTTTGGGAAATAGATAGTACTAACCAAGAAGCATTAAAACAAGCTGAAGATTTAGAGCTTAAAAGAAAACAAAATTTTGCCTCTTATCAAAAATCAAGAATAACCAATATTTATTCTAATCTTTTTTATAATGAAGAAACAAAATTAGATTTTATTTTAAAATCTAATAGATATAGGTTTGGCGATCCAGAATTAACTTACTTAGGCAATCAGTTAGTTTATGTAATTTCTTGCTTCCCTAAGGGATCAAAAGACTATAAGGGCGTTTTATATGTAAATTCAGATGATTTTGCAGTTGTGAGAATTGATTTTGAAAACGTTAAATCCTTATTTAAATTTAAATTACTAGGAGTTTCTACAAACGTTTATTTGGAGGAGGGTCGAATGGTGTTTTCAAAACTAAATAATAAAAAATATTCTTTGAGCTATTTTCAGGTTAGTAATGGAAGAAAATCTAGTATTGATAGACCAATTAAGGTTATTGAAAAAAACAAATATGTTAAGGGGAGAAGAAAGCAAAATCAAATTTCATTTAAGTTAGATTTAATTTTGAATTCACTAAACAAACAAGAACTGCAAATTTTTCAGTCAAAAACTATGGATATCAAAGATTTTGAAAACATAAAAGAAAACAACAAAGTGTTGCCGGAATACTTGGATAAGTTTACCACAAAATTTTGGGAAGAGTTTTAATCAAAAGCATTTTAGCAGATGATTTTATCAAATAAAATATTTAGTTTTTTTAAGAAGCTTAAACTCAATAATAAAAGAGATTGGTTTATAGATAATAAACCAACTTTTAAATTACATGAAACACAAGTTAAAGTGTTCGGAGAGGAATTGAAAAATAGATTAAACAAGTTTGATAGCATAGATCGTTTTAAAGTATTTCGTATTTATAGAGATGTTAGATTTTCAAAAGATAAAACGCCTTTTAAAACTCATTTTGGATTGACATGGCATCGTTCCAAGCCACAATATCGCGGAGGATATTATCTTCACATATCACCAGGAAATAATTTTTTGGCTTGTGGTTTTTGGGATCCTAATCCAAACGATCTTAAAAGAATTCGTCAAGAGTTCATTTATGAAGCTCAGGAATTTAAAACCATAATAAGCAATCCAAGTTTTAATTCTGTGTGGGGAGATTTAAAAGGAAACGAACTCAAGACAGCTCCAAGAGGCGTCGATAAAAATCATTTAGAAATTGATTTAATTCGTAAAAAGCAATACATATTTTCAATTCCATTCTCTAACAAAGAAGTCTGCGAAGAAAGCTTTATTGATAAATTGGAAGATGCTCTTAAAAAAGTTCGGCCATTTGTAGATTATATGTCGGAAGTATTAACAACTGACGAAAATGGACAATCTTTATTGTAGTTAGCTACTCCACGACCTCAACAGAAAGAAAATGGTTTTGATTAGGGGAAAATAAATACCCCCTATCATACTCATTCCACCGTAACAGACTTGGCTAAGTTCCTAGGCTGGTCTACATTACAGCCTTTCTTATCAGCGATATAATATGATAGTAATTGAAGAGGAATATTGGCTAGAATAGGAGCGATTAATTTATCACACTCTGGAATTTCAATTACGTGATTCGCTAGTTTTTTTATTTCTGTATCTCCTTTTGAAACAATTGCTATAACATTCCCTCCTCTAGCTTTTATTTCCATAATATTACTTACAATTTTATGGTAATTTCCTTTTTTAGTAGCAATAACTACTACAGGCATATTTTCATCAATTAAAGCTATCGGTCCGTGTTTCATTTCTGCTGCAGGGTAGCCTTCGGCATGGATATATGAAATTTCTTTAAGTTTAAGAGCTCCTTCTAGAGCAATAGGGAAATTATACCCCCTTCCTAAGTAAAGAAAGTTAGTGACATTTAAAAAGTGATCTGCAATATTTTCAATTTCTTTATTTTTTGAAAGTACTTTTTCAATACTATTTGGAAGGCTATTTAATTCTTTAAGGATTCCATTATATCTAGCGTGATTAATTCTTTTGAGCCTCTTTCCAATATCTAACGCCATTAAAAGAAGTAAACTAATTTGACAACTAAAGGCTTTGGTTGAGGCTACACCGATTTCAGAACCGGCATGCGTATAAACACCTGTATCAGTTTCTCTGGCTATAGTTGACCCAACAACATTGCAGATGCCATATAAAAATGCACCACTTTTTTTAGCCATTTTAATAGCTGCTAAAGTATCAGCGGTTTCGCCAGACTGAGAAACAGGGATTACAATATCTCCTGCATTTATTATAGGATTTCTATATCTAAATTCAGAAGCGTATTCAACTTCAACAGGAATCCGCAGGAGTTCTTCAAAAAAGTATTCTGCTAATAAGCTTGCGTGCCATGAAGTTCCACATGAAACAAAAATTATTCTATTAGCAGATTTAAATTTATCAAAATGCTTTTCAATTGATGAAATTTTAATTGGAAGTACAGGAGAAAGTAACCGACCTCTAAAAGTGTCTCTAATTGACTTTGGCTGTTCGAATATTTCTTTTAACATAAAATGTTTATAGCCATCTTTTTCAACTTGATCAAGTGAAATATGCAACTCTTCAATAATAGGATTTATTATAGAATCCTCTTTTATTTCTCTTATTGTTAGTCCCTTTTTTAAATTGATAATTGCTAGGTCATGGTCATTTAGATAAATACATTTTTTAGTAAATTCTAAAAAAGGAGTGGCATCAGAACCAATATAATATTCGGATTTTCCAATTCCAATAGCTAAAGGACTTCCAAGTCTAGCGGCAATAATTTCGAAAGGATTTGTAGAATCAAAAACAGCTATAGCATACGCTCCAACAACTTCTTTAAGAGCTAAGCGTACAGCTTTTCCTAGCTTTACATCATTAGTTTTTTGTATTTCTTCAATTAAATTTACAAGAACTTCGGAATCTGTATCAGAAATAAACACATATCCTTTATTAATTAAAACTTTTTTAAGTGCGTCATAATTTTCAATAATGCCATTATGTACTAACGATAGTTTTCCTGAATTAGAAACATGAGGGTGAGAATTAATTTGATTAGGAACCCCATGAGTTGCCCATCTAGTATGGCCAATGCCTATATTCCCTAATTTATCTTGATAATTTTTGAAAAGAGCTTCAAGCTCTGATACTTTTCCTTTACTTTTTTTAATTGTGGCATTCTTGCTATAAAGCATAATTCCAGCAGAGTCATAGCCTCTATATTCGAGTTTTTTTAGACCATTAATTAATATACCGAAAGCTTGCTTATCTCCAAGATATCCTACTATTCCACACATTTAATCGTTTCTTAGTATTAATTGAAGTTCATTTCTTTTAAATCCCATTTTTTCATAAAAAGGAACATTTTTTTCTGAAGTATTTAACACAGCCTTGTCGCAGTTGTTTTGGAAAGCAAGCTTAGTTAAACTTTCAACTAATAATTTGCCAGTTCCATTTCCTCTGTAATTTTCGTTCACAGCAACATCTTCGATTAAACCCATTTTTCGAGTAAGTTTTTGAATTAGATATAAGGAGGCTACACCAATGATTTCATTATCTTTTTCAGCTACTAAAGTGATAGAATTAGGATCAGAAACATTTGATAAGCATTTTTCTTGATCATAGATTGAGCTAAAAGAATCAACCCAGATACTTATTACTTTGTCAATATCTTTATTTTCTAATGGGCGAATAGTCATAAATAATTTACAAAAATATAAAAACTAGTCGATAAATTGAGACTATTGATAGATAATATGAGTAATTTGATCTATGATTAGTTAAAATTTAAAACAGATTCTATGTCGATAGAATTTAAAATTAACTTATCTCCTAGGTTTTTAAAAAAACTACCAGATCGAAATCTAACATTGTACTTGCTACGATCAAAAGTTAGAGTGCTTAACCAAGAATTATTGTCTTTTAGCATGCTAAACTCTATTGGGTGAGAAATGCCTTTTATTGTTAAAATACCTGAAGCCTTTAATCCATTTGAAATTTTAGAAGAACTTAAAATCGTTAAAGAAGACTCATTAAATTTTTCAACTGAAAAAAAATCATCAGATTTTAGGTGATTCTCTAGTTTTTCTTTATAATTTCCTTGTAAATCTTCATCTAAAAGAGAAGTCATGTCAACAATAAATTTACCTTCAATTATTAAACCGTCTTTGAAAATTACATTACCTGATTTAAATTTTAAGGAGCCATAATGTGTTTTTGTAGTAATTTCTTTTCCAGTCCACTTTATTGAGCTGTTATCAATATTTAAAGTTGTTTTTTGAGCAGATAAAAACAAAGTTCCAAAGCAGAATAGAAATAAAATAGATTTTAGTATTTGCAAAATAATATATTAATTGAATTTTAATAATGGAATATAAAACTAGCTTCCTCTTCCTGTTTTTCTAACACCACCAGATTTAGCATTATTATTTTTATTATTAAAATTTTGTTTAACGCCTTTTTTACTAGCAGTTTTTTTTTCGGTTCTATTGCCAAAAAATTTACTTCCCATTTTTAGAATTTTTATTTGAATAGTAAATTTACTAAAATCATCTTAGATTAGAATAATAATTGTTCAAAAAAACCTCCAATTTTTTCTTTTCTGTCTACAAAATGAATTTCAAGAATCCAATTCTTAATCTCACCATTAACACCTTTAACAAGCATTTTATTGAAATTATCAGGATGGATATAATTAATCTTATTTTCTTTTTCTAATTTCTCATGAGGATACTGACCAATAAGATGACCAGCAATTTCTCCACCAAATTCCCAACCATAATTAGAAGCTAATTTTACACAATACTCATAAAGTTGAGCTCCTGTTATTTCACTTTGGGTTTTAAAATATTTTTTACCATCATGCCAAGCTAGTTCAATATCTTTTTTAAGTTTTAATTTATAGGGATTATTTCCAACTACATAGGTCCTTCCAAAGTCAGCTTCCCATTCTTCAAAAATTGGTCCAAAATCTATAAATAAGATATCATCTTTCAACAAAAGCAGGTTTTCTGGATTTTCATTGTATGGTAGAAGTGTATTTTTACCACACCTAACAATTCTTTTATGCCAATACTTTTGAATTCCAAACATTTCAAAGGCCAAATTATAGATGTCAGTATTGATTTCTTCTTCACTTTTTCCTGGAATTAACAGTTCTCTTAATTCTATCTCATTGAATAAATTAGCTGCTTTTTTTTCGACTTCAATTAAATTTTCAACTGTAGAGTTCATGAATCTTTTTTACAATTAATTAAATATAATTAAATTGTAATGGTTACTTTAAAATTCATCTATCTCGTAATTAATATTTTATGAAAAAAATACTTTTTATTTTTATTATATTTTTAGGATGTTTTATAAAAACAGAGAACGCTTTAATAATAGGTCATCGTGGAGCCAAGGGCCATGTGGCCGAAAACACTTTAGCTTCAATTAAAAAAGCAATAGAACTAGGAGCAGATGGTATAGAAATAGATGTGTTTAGATGTTTAAGCGGAGAAATAGTAGTTTTTCATGATAGTAATTTAAGCAAATTGACTGATGGAACTGGTTTGATTGAAAAAAAGACACTAAAAGAGCTAAAGCAATTAAAAGTTTTGGGGACTCAAGAACAAATACCAACTTTATTAGAAGTCTTTGAATTAATAGACGAAAATGTTTTTTTAAATATTGAGTTAAAGGGCTCTAACACAGCTAAGGGCTCTTTAGAAATAGTAAAAAATGAATTATCAAACAATAAAGCTTTACATAAAAATATTTTATTTTCAAGCTTTAATTGGGATGAATTAAGAGAGTTGAGGAAGTTAGATAGCGAAATTAAAATTGCTTTAATCACTAAAAAAGATCCTCTTTTAGCAATTGGACCAGCTTTAAGCTTGAATGCTAGCGCTATTAATCCTTCCCACAAAACATTAAACAAACAAAATACATCAGCTATTCATAAAGCAGGTCTTAAAATTTATACGTGGACAGTAAACACCAAAGATCAATTTACAAAAATGAAAAGACTAGGCATTCATGGAATTATTACTGATTTTCCAGAAAGAAGATAATTTTATTTATTTACCTCTATTTTAAATAAACTAGAAAGCAACATTATAGGCTGCCACTTTTTAGACTTTTTACAATAAACAAGATGACTTGTGCTTTTAGGCTCCAATAGCGTGCCATTTATGCCATGATCAATTATTTGATCTTTTGAATATTTTTGATCTATGGAAGTTTTAATATCACTAGAAAAGTAATCTAATTTAGTTACTGGAATTTTTTTAAACCCTAGTTTTTTTAAGCTAAAGTACCTGTGGTGACCGTCTATAATTACCATGGTTTTTGAACAGCATAAAATAGAAGAAAGAATGATGTAATCATTAAAAGATTTTAGAAAATTACTTATTGTAGAGGTATTCTTTTCAATAATTTTTTCGTGAGGGTAAATCAAATCTACATCTATCAATTCTAACCCTTTTATAATATCTGCATTAAAATCAATTGAGTACATAAAGCATGATTTAATGATAAGTAAAATCCGCAATTAGAATTGCCACTACAACTAAAGCTATAATACTTACTACAATTAAACCGTAAATGTTGTTGGAAATTAAAAAACTATTTTTTTTCATATTGTAAAAACATATAAGCAAAGTTAATGAAAAGATGTTATAAGCAATATTACATTTAGGTATTTTCTATGGATTTTCAGGAAATATAGATTGAATTTTATTGAACGAAATTTTGCTAATATTTGTTTTACTTTAAGTCTAATTGGGGTTTTTAATACAATTTAATGTTCCATTTATTTTGAGAATATTTTCATAAATTTCACCTTGATGTACATAAATAATAGGAAAAGATAAAACTCCTCCGTAGCCACCTTGTGAGTAAATTTTTATGATATATTTAGAATCATCTAATGACCATGTCAATTTTTTTGAGATATCTTCATAACAATTTAGATCACGCTCCCAATATGGTGTGTTTTCTCCAGTTCCATCTTTATTAAATAAAAAATAACCTTTTTGCTTACACTCATCATAAGTCGTTTCTCCATCTGTCGTAGTATAACTGTAGTAATGCCATTTTCCTATTATAGGGTCAAGAGATTTTTCATCTGTTAGTTCCTCGTCACTAGTACATCCTAAAGCAAAAATAAAAATAAAATAAAAGATGACTTTTTTCATGTTTCAAATTTAGAGATTATTTATTAAAACATTTTTTAGATAATAATAGGATTGTTTACCAATATTTATCCAGATAATAAAGACTACATAAGAGCAAGAAATTATTACAGAGCCTATTTATTGATAAATATAATATTATTTCTATTCTACTATTATTTCAAATAGGAAACCAGATTAGATTTTATAAAAATCAAAGTCACTTTTAATCAAAACAACAGTATGCATTAGTGTAGTGGCTAATTTATCATCTGAATTATATAATTCACCTTTTAAGGTTGCTATATTTTTCCCTTTAGTTACAACTTCAGCAGTAGCAATAACTTTCCCAGAAAATAAAGGTCTATGATGATGACTATGAAGATTTATAGAACTTGGATAGATGGCACCTTGTGATTCATAAATTAAAAGCAAACTGGTTACATCATCTAGCATTGAGGTCATCTGTCCGCCTTGTACACTTCCATTAGGATTAAGTGTTTCTAATGGGAATTCTGCTTCTAATTTTAGAAAGCCTGCACTATATTTGATAAACTTAAAATTAAAGATCTTACCAGTTCCCCCATTGCTTCTGTGAAAATCTAAATACTTTTCAAAATCTTTTTGTTGAAATACGTATTTCATAATAACATTTTAAATATAATAAAAATCAATCTACAATCAAGTAACAATGAGACAAGCAATAATAAAAAGCTATAATACACCAGTATTATATAAAGATATAGTGCTGTATAAAGGGTGTAGATTGACAAGGTTTAGATAATTCTTATATTTAATAATGTGAAAAAATTTAAAAATTTAATAGTTCTTGGACCATTAATATATGCCCTTCATCATTTTGAGGAGCACATAGTATTTAATTTTAGAGAATGGAGATTAAGGTATTTTTCAGATAATAACCCAAGTAGCACAGAAGAAATTTTGGTTACTCTCATTTCGCTACTCCTAATAACAATTTTTATTCATATAATTAAGAATAACAGGGGGAGCGCACACATTGTTTTATTTTATTTAATGACAACACAGGTTGCTAATGCTTTCTTTCATATATTTTTTAGCATTTACTACAATGATTTTAGTCCAGGGTTAATAACAGCGATATGTCTTTATATTCCTATAAATGTTTTAATTATTAGGTCCGCCGTTGAAGAGGGGTTTTTAAAGAACCGTTTGGAATTATTTGTGCTATCCTTTTTAGGGATAATGACTTTTGCGCTTTTTGAAATAATTGGGCCAGAGATTATTAGATACTCAATTTTACTATGTGCTTTTTATTATTTGTGGGTTAATTTAAAAATGCATGGAAAAATGGGTTATAAAATAAAACAATTTAAAAGTTAATGTAATTAATAAATTTTAATGAAATATCTATTCCAAATTTTGGGCACATTATTAATATTGCCAAATCTATTAAGCTCTCAAAATGAAAGTAAACCTAATATAGTTTGGCTTGTTGCAGAAGATCAGTCTCAATATTTCTTTCCATTTTATGGGGACCAGTCAGTTAATTTACCTAATATCAGTGTTTTACTTGATAATGGAGTTGTATATGATCAAATGAATTCTCCATACCCAGTATGTGCTCCTGCTAGAAGTGGAATAATTACAGGAATGTATCCCAATTCAATTGGAACAGGAAATATGAGAGCTTATAGAGGATCTATAAATGAAAGACCTGAAAAAGAATCTTCTTTAGAGATACCATATTATTCATCAAAATTAGCCGAAAGTATTACGCCTTTCACTCAAATTTTGAGAGAAAATGGATATTATTGTACAAATAATTCCAAAAGAGATTATAATTTTAAATTAAGAGATGAAGCATGGGATGATTCTAGTAATGATGCTTCGTGGGAAAATAGAAAAGAAGAAAAACCTTTTTTTTCAGTTTTCAATTTCGGTGTTACTCATGAATCTCGAATATGGATTAGGGATAAAGAAAAACTTAAAGTAGATCCAAACAATTTAAAAGTCCCTCCATTATTTCCCGATGATTCTATCTCCAGACATGCTTTGGCAGTAAATTATTCAAATTTAGTTGAAATGGATAGGCAGGTAGGGTTAATAATAAATAAACTAAAAGATCAGGGTTTATATGATAATACTTATATCTTTTTTTATAGTGATCACGGTGGTCCTTTTCCTCGTCACAAAAGAGCTATATATGAAACAGGATCAAAGGTTCCATTAATTGTCAAGTTTCCTTTAAATATTAAAGTAAAAGAAAAAAGGAATAAAGATTTATTGAACTTTATTGATTTTGCACCAACAATTTTATCTATAGCAGGTATTGATATTCCCAAAATATATCAGGGTAAACCTTTTTTAGGAATTATGAAATCAAAAAGCAAAAGAAAATATTTATTCACTGCAAGTGATAGATTTGACGAGCATCCAGATAGAATTAGAGCAGTAAAAAATAAAAGATTTAAGTACATAAGAAATTATAATTTAAATAATTCACATGCTTTACCAGTAAGTTATAGAACACAAATGCATTTGATGCAGCATTTAAATAAGTTGAACGATTTGAATATGTTATCTCCAAAACAGAAACTTTGGTTTAAATTTCCAAAAGCACCTGAAGAATTTTATGATTTGGAAAATGATCCTTTTGAACTCAATAATATGATAGGAGATAATAATTATTCAAAGGAATTAAATAATTTAAGGAAACAACTTGACAACTGGATGGAAGAAATAAATGATTTGGGTCATATTCCTGAAAAGGAATTAGCAAAATTATTAACTAAATAATTGCTTTTTTGACAGAATTTTCAAGAAGTTATATATTGATTTTTGTTATGCAAAAGATTCCTTTAGTTAATTCATTATTTAATTCAATATAAATCAAGAGAGTCCTCTATTTTATTCTTTAGATAGCGATAGTTTACTTGACCAGGAAAAGGTTACAAGTTCAAATTTAGTCATTGGCTCTCCTTTTTTGCTTTTTTTTTTATAAATTTATTTTATGAAAAAATATTTATATCTATTTATTCTTCTTTTATTAATATTTTCATGTGAATATGAAGATTATGATGACAATGAAAATTTCCAAACTCCTTTAGCTGAATGTATTGATGGTATTGCCAAAATTAATGGCACTGATCAGGAATATTCTTGTTCTAATTATAATTTAATGGGACATATATCCCTTGAAGAAATGGACGCTGAAGCTGGTAATGATTGTTGGGGTTGGACTGACCCTGTTAGCGGCAAAGAGTATGCGTTAATGGGGTTAAATAATGGCACAGGGTTTATAGATATTTCTGACCCTACTAATCCAATTTATCTTGGAAAACTTCCAACTGCTACGGATGATAGTTCATGGCGAGATTTAAAAGTTTTTAATGATCATGTTTACATTGTTAGTGAAGCTCATGATCATGGTCTTCAGGTTTTTGATTTGACTAAATTAAGAGGATTGGAATCAAAACAAATTTTTTTAATGGATTACTTGTATAATGGATACGGTCATGCTCATAATATTGCAATTAATGAAGATTCAGGATATGCTTACACTGCTGGGGCAGGAAGAGCTGATGACCCTAAAGGAATACATGCTTTAAATATTACTGACCCTAAATTTCCTGTTTTAGAACTTGAATTTGCAGATATTGGCTACAGTCATGATATTCAAGTTGTAAAGTACAAAGGATTAGATGCAGATTATTTTGATAAAGAAATTTACATCGGAAGTAATGAAAATAAGGTTGTTATAGTTGATGTTTCAGACAAAACAAATCCTAAAATTATTAGTAATTTCTATTATGATCACCAATATACTCATCAATCCTGGTTAACAAATGATCATAAATACTTGCTCATGGGTGATGAGTTAGATGAATTAGATTTTTCGGATTGGTCAGTTGTAAAGAAAACCAGAACCATTATTATTGATTTAACGGACTTGGATAATCCAAAACATCATTATGATTACAAATCTTCTACTGATGCCATAGATCATAATGGTTATGTAAAAGGAACAAAATTTTATTTAGCAAGTTATACTGCTGGTTTAAGGGTTGTTGATATTTTGAATATTGATCAAAAAGCCATTTCAGAGATTGGGTTTTTTGATACATATAATGATGATAATATTGATGGGTCTTACAATAATTCAAAAATAAAACAACAAGATCCTGGAGATGATCATAGTGGCAAAAAAGGAAATATTGATGCTTTTAATGGAGCATGGAGTGTATATCCATTTTTTAAAAGTGACAATATAATTATAAGTGATATTAATTCAGGATTATTTATTGTTAAAAAACAGAACTAAATCATCTTAATTTAAAATTTCTATTCTTTGAAAAACAAAGCCGTCTGACTCTTGAAAAAAGCGTATTAATTATTGTTTTTCCTAATCTTTAATTGATATATGATGCCAAAAGCAGCTATTAAAAGCCCAATAAATTCTCTAGTTCCTTCTAAATAGGGTTTGTCATAAACCATTTCGCCAAAAATCTCTTCCTTGTTTTCTGTTTCTAAATAGTCAATAAATAATGAGAAATGAAATGTGGAGTAAGTTAATAAGGCTATTATTGTTAAAATTAAGAGCTGTTTAGGAACAGGTTTGAAGTTGTTATATAGACATATAAGTGCCACAATGAAATATATAGAAAACCATAAAACACCATCGGGATCATTTAATTGTAATAGCGCAAAAATGATAAAGACAGTACATAGAATAAAATTAGTAATCTTTTTCTGCTTGCTTAATGGTTCAATATGTTTCATTTTTTCATATTGTTTTGGTTTCCACCTGACAGCATATATACAATCAAATCTGTAATTTCTTGTTCATTCAATCTATTAACCAAGCCTGCAGGCATTGACGATATTTTAGACAATTCAACATTCTCTAATCTATCTTTTCTAACATTTACCGTAACATCGGAAGCAAAAGCACTTATACTCACTTCAATATTTTTTTCATCTTCATTTATCTCGATACCTGTAATGACAGAACCATTTTTCATATGATAGTTTGAGTATTGATACCTGTCACCTATTGTTCCGGACGGATTGATAATTGCTTCACCTATCGCTTCAACCGAAAACCTTGAACTAATTTGAGTCAACTCAGGCCCCGAACTTCCTCCTTCTGCATTCATACTATGACATGAAATACACAATGAGGCTTTAAACATGTTCTTACCGCTCTCAAAATTGGCGTTTTTATAATTCTTTTCGTAAGCAGACATTAACAACTCAACTGTCCAATTATTACCAGGACCTTGTGGTTGTTTTACATCCTTCATATAATTTGGCCTGCGTGCAGCAGCAATTTCTGTCAATTCTGAAAGGTAATCTCTTTCTTGTTCTGGAACATTTGTCAATGCTGTTTTTTGGATCGCTCTAATAAATTTTAAATACATTTTACCACCAGCTTTTTGAAGCGCATCACCAAACCATTTAAAATAACGTTCCCTTGCTGTAGTTGACCAACCCTTTTGAAGGTAACTTAAACTTTTAGCATAACTAATATTGCGTTGATTTGGCATATTTGCTAACATATTTTCCACATCCTTTCCATATTGTTCATTTCTATTAGAAATATCACTAGATAAGTAAATTTCCTTCATGCCTTCACTAGAAGTATTCGTCTCCATTTCATGTAATGTCAACTCAACAATTTCTTCTACCTGTAAATAACTTAGAGTCTTACACAATTCCATATTCACAGCTTCAGAACTTACCAAATAGGCCGGTAAGAATATATCTTTAATTTTTCCTTTTATATCATTCGGCAAGCTTCCATCCATTCTTAGCATCAATAGATCTACCCCTCTAATAAAATTCAATTTTTTAGATTCTTCTAGACTTTGCCAATCAATATTTGCCAAAGAATTCAGCGCTTTAATTCTAGCATCATCATCACCATGACGTGCAATTGCCAATGCCAACTCTATGGTTGTTTCAGAAGAATTCTTATTCTTAATTTCATCTTCCCAATATATATAATCTAGATGCTCTAAAGCCACTCGAGCTGAAAAACGAATAGCACGATCTTCATAATCCAAATGCTTTACAATAAACGAAACCTTGTCAGCAGATGGTAAAGTGTGCAATGCCTCCAGTTCTTGTCTTAATTTTCGCTCTTTTTTCCCTTTTGAACGTTCTTTTAATTCTAATGCTTCTGACGCCAATTCGCCTTCATAGGTTACTCTGTACAATCCTGACTCAAGACGTCTACCGCCTGTTAAGAAATACAATGCTCCGTCATCACCCACTAACCCATTTGTTAATGGCAATGGAATACCAGAAATAAATTGAGTTACTTCAGCATCAAAAGAACTTCCGTTAGGAGTCAACTTTGCATGATACATTGTTCCATAACTCCAATCAAACAAATACAACCCTTTTTGATAGTATGCTGGAAAATGTAATCCTTTTCCATCTAATAATCCAGTTGGAGATCCCTGTCCTAAATTTGCGATACCTGAAAGGTTGTCTGGATAATAATCTCTAAATTTTCCAGTTCCTGTTCTCCATCCGTAATCTGCACCACTTGTCACGTGATTTAATCGAATTGGTCTATACCAAGGCATTCCCAGATCATATTCCATATCAGAATCAAAACCAAACAATTCATTATCGCGATTAAAAGCAATATCATAGGTATTTCTAGTCCCTACAGCAATCAACGTCCAATCTTTACCTTCAAAATCTGTTTGTGCTACCCAACCACCTGGAGCTTTTCTTGAATTCGCATGTCCGCTTGGATCTTTAATTACTGGCAACAAATTGTCTTCACCCCAAACCTCAGGAACACGACCATGTACATTACTAGGGATATCGGTATGATTTCCAAAAACCATATACATTGATTGACCATCTGGCGCCAGCACAATATTGTGTGGCCCGTGCTCACCATCACCTTTTACAGTCTTTAACGTTTTAACAGTATCTAACTCTCCATCACCATTAGCATCAATAATCTTATACAAACCACTTTGAATCTTTTTGTCATTCGAATTCACCAAGGCAAATAATTCATTATTGTGATATAATAAACCTTGCGCCAAACCAACATTCAGATCTAATTCCTGCACATGAAGGCTATCTTTATCACCTGATCTCTTTAGGGTAGCTTTATAAATACTCCCATATTGATCAGAAGCAAAGAAATTACCTTTGTCATCTTTAGTAAAACTCACCCAAGAACCCTGTTCGTGATCTGTTGGCTCATAGAGTTTAGATATAACAAACCCTTTTGGCAGTGTAATATCGTCTATGGTAACCTTTTCAATAATTGGGGTTTCATTGTCTGAATCTAGATTGCAAGAACAAAACAAAACACTGGAAATACTTAATATTAATAGTATAATTCTTTTCACAATATAGTTAGTGGCTTTTTAATTTTCAAAATCTTTAATTAGTTTTTCATGTCTCTTTATAGTTTACAGCCCTAAATTTAAGAGTTTACATCGTCATTAACTACAAAGGGTTTTATTAGCCAACTTAATAAGCATATTACTGGAAAATAAAACAGACATAAAATTTCACCTGCCTATGGTTTTTTAGTTTTTGATTTTAATCCCGTAAACCTTATTACTGATGCTCTATTATAGACAGGATGTTCGGGATAATCAGCAACTTCATAATTTCTGCCTAACTTTTTAAAGTGCTCTGCTCTTTTTCTAGCAGACTCCCAAGTGATTGATTTTTTCATTTTACTACAATTTAATTAAACATTAAACTGCAACAAGAAAGAAGTGGATTACTCGTTATTTTGGAGGAGTCTCCCGCATTCTAAACCACCGTGCTACAAGTAAG
>LWDU01039986.1_pt1 | contig 21972 bp, 23 predicted proteins | sample 727161 | NCBI WGS metagenome assembly LWDU01 (sample SAMN04566230, study PRJNA314399) | hydrothermal vent metagenome | isolation source: deep sea hydrothermal plume seawater | place: Mexico: Gulf of California, Guaymas Basin | collected 2004-07-11
GGCTGACTGTGGAAATGCAGGAATACGCCGTGGCGCAGCTTCGGGAGTTTTATCTGGGAGGATGATCCGGTTGAGATGATTACCAATCCCGGGTAGTCTCCCCCTTGAGTGTTGTTCCTCTGAAAATCGTGAAAAATAACTCCCCGATAGCTACTGGCTATCGGGCTGGAATTTCATCCCCGCATCCAACGCGAAACTTACAACCACTCGCTCGTCACCCAAGATTGGCGGCTGACGCTTTATCCAGAATCGGAGGGCTGGGGAGAACTCTTTGATCTGGAGGCGGACCCCGGAGAGCATTGCAATCGGTTCAATGATCCCGCCTATCGGACAATCCGGGAGCAACTGACACAACGGCTCATACAGGAGTTTCCTGCAAGGCCGGAGGCCGGAACCATGTTGCTTGCGAAGTGGTGAAGGAGATGTGAAACGGGAAACGACCGAGGTGAGTCGTTTCCGTGAGGAGGGGGGAACCTACCCGGCGTCCGGATTGATGAACACCATGCGGTTGCCGGACACCGACTGCGTGGCAACCTCGATTTCCAAGTCGCGCAGATCCCGACGGATTTTTCGGCGCAGGCGGCTTTTTTCCTCGGATGAGAAGAGTTCGAGTTCGAGGTAGTTCCGGGTGTTCTTCAGTTCCGAAAGTTGCTGGAATCCGGGGCTGCCCTCAAGGTAGTCGAGGATCGCGTCTTCCTGATCGAAGGAGAAGTTCCGGAAGATGATCAGGTAGGCGAATCCAGAATCCCCCACGTTTTGGTAGAACTCGGCAATGCGTGAGATTGCCTGCCGTCCGGCTTCTGCTCCAGCACGAACCCCCGCCTTGCCCAGCATTCGGTACCAGTCGTAATTGCCGGGTTTCTTAGCGGAAAGCTCCTTGCCTTCGGTGACAATATCGGCGATCTGCCGTCCTGTGGCAGCATCGTAAATTCCCAGTCGCAGGGTGGTCTTGACCGCCCAGAACCCGCCGCCGCGCTGGTCACGTTTCCCGGCGATCATTTCCATCTGCACGAGGATTTCCGCTTGTTGGTCCAGCGCGAGTGCCAGCAAGTTGTCCACTGCACGATCCACCAAAGCCTCCTGCTCAATGGCCTGATAGATGCGAGTCATCTGCTGGTCGTTGAACATCCGGAAGCCCGCCTTGTTGAACTCTTCACGGACCGCTCCCAGCGTGGTGGTCACCGCCCCGTTGTCGCGGGGCAGGGCATGGGGGTCTTGGCTGTGAGAGACGATCATCAGTCGCTTGTTCCCCATTTTTTTGTGGAGAATCCGGAGCGCGGTGAGGCTGTCCTTGATTTTGCCTTCCTCGACCTCGGCCCGAATGGTCACCTCGTACACCGTGCCCCCGCTGGCGAGACCCTCCTTGAGGATTTCGTAGTTGGAAACGAAGCCTTGGCTGGTGCTGAGGATTTCGTCTCGAATCACCTCGTAGTTACGGGCGAGCGTGTTGGAATCAATCACCACACCAACCCCTTGTTCCACGGCTTGGCGCTGGGCGTTCTTGAGGGCCTGAATCCGTGCACTTCCCGTGTTATTACTATAGATCGTCGCCGATCCGGTGGCCTCGACTTCGCGGGAGTGCAGCGTTCCAGCGGCACCACAAACGAGCAATCCGGCAAGCAAAATTTTCCAGCACATGGACAGTTTTCGGGAAAGGATTATTCCAGCGTCAGCGGTTGCACCGGTTGGGTGTCCGCATCCGTTTGCATTGGCGTGACTGCTTGACTCTGCGTCTGCTTGGAGAGTCCTGGCAACTCAACAGGCTTCAACGTCGCGGCTCCGGAACCAGTGGTTTGGGCACCGCTGGCCAACGACACTGGAAACTGCCGTGCCTCCAGCCGCACCGGACGGATCATCGTGGTTTCGGGAGGTGGACGCCGACCTGCCGCGTCAATGGTCTGCTCGGCAATCGGGTCCAGCGGGTTGTAATCCCCCAGCCACACTTGAGTGTCGGTCCACGCTTGTGCGTATTTCGGGTCCGGATGCAGCAGGTTTGCTTGCGCAAAGTGATGCGCCGCAAGCGGCAGGTTGCCCGCCAATTGGTGAACCACGCCGAGATTGTAATGCACGGCAAGTCGGTTCCGCGCCTCCTGCTCTCCGGGAACCCGCGTGTGCGCCTTGACGAGGATGCCGTAGCGATAAACGCTTTCACGGGAAAGCCGCTGGTGCAGTGCCATGTCCAGCCCCGGCTCGTCAAACGTTTGACCACGCAGGCGCAGCAACTTGCTCATCACCGCCTTGGGCACTTCGGTAGCACGCAATTCGACATAGGCGGGCGTTGTGAATGCAAAACGATGCTGCTCCGGAAAGGGCTGGGGGGCATAGAGAACCGTGTTCCAAGCCTTGATCGCCAAGGCGTAATCTCCGCCTTCGGCATGGCCGATACCCTCCACAATGCGGGGATGGCCGAAACTCACGAAGCCCATGGTCCACGGCACCGGAACTGTGCCGGGATCGAGAGCGACGACGTACTCGCGAGCCACAGGGTTGATCTCGTCCACCAAACGGCGCATCATCAGCCCTCCGAGGCGGATGACCTCATCCTCCGGGTCCGGAATCAGCAGCATGCGATCTTCACCCGTGTACACTTGCTGGTAGCTCACCAACAAACGCTTTTGGGCAAGGGGTTGTTTGCGGGTGCGCTTCGTGAACTCGAACTCGATTTCTAGGTCGATCGTGCGGTGAAGCAATTTCTCGGTCTGTTGATTCTCGATAAACTCCACCGCTTGCTTCTTCACGAGTTCCCCGGAACTCTGCGCCTGCGCGACCTGTCGGTTCATCAGCACCACTGTGGTCTGCGGACGGGATTCATCCACATCCCGGATGGACAGCACACGCACCTCGGCGTTGATCAAGGCGACATCGTCTGCGGTGGCATCCGGATAATCCTCCAGATACTCGAAAAAGGAGGAACCCTCAATCTCCCGGATGAGCAGATCTCGCAGGAGGCTGGATTTCTCTCCTTTGAAGCGGTCAATGTAGAGGGCGGTGATCCCCATGAAAGGCTTGCCTTGGGAGGGAGGGTAGTAATGGATTTGCCCAGTTGTGCAGGCACTCAGGACGAGCAGCGCCAGCAGTAACACCCCCCATTTGGGAAGCTGCTGTCCAAGCGCCTCATTCTGCCGTGAGGTCGTTGACCGTGTTCGTGAGGGTTTTGCCTTGGTCAATGGTCCAAGTGTCCAGCGCCGCATCATCGTCTAGGTTTCCTGTTGCCGTGGCCACAAAGCTCGTGGCGGTGGCGGTCAAGGTGTAGGAATAAACCACATCGCCTCCGGTTTCAAACTGCACGTCCAAGTCGCTCAAGCTGCTGGCGTAGGTCCGGTTGGTGGCGAAGTAGATTTTCTGCGCGGTGTAGAGGGCACTGAGGTTGGTCCTAGCCTCGGTCTGCCGTGTGCGTTGGAGGTAGCCCTCCAAGCTAGGGTAGGCCAAGGCGGCGAGGATGCCGATGATCACCACAACGATCATCACCTCGATCAGGCTGAAGCCATTGCACCGTCTAACGCGCATGGAAGCGAAATGCAAGAAGCGTGATCAGGGGAGAATCCGCTGAACGGATTCTGATGGTACAGGCTTTCAGAGGAAGGCGTTTTTGCTAGAAAAGTGTGGACACAGAAGAGGCCGCGAGTTCCAGCAGTGTCTGCGGAAACACCCCGAGGTACACCACCGCTGAAGCAGCTCCCACCAGTCCGGTGAGTGCAAACCCCGGCGATTCTGTCGTTTCCGAAACCGCACCGTCCGGCACCGAACCTTCGCGCATGTAGAGGTACACCACCACGCGCAGGTAGTAGTACACCGACAGTGCGCTGTTCAGCAGACCAATGATGGTCAACCACACCCAGCCTTCCTCTAAGGCTGCTTGGAAAATCTGTAACTTGCCAATGAATCCTCCGGTGAGCGGAAGCCCAATCAGTGAGAGCATGAAGACGCTCATCAAGAAAGCCAAGACGGGCTTGTGTCTCGCATAGCCGGCAAGATCATCGTAGGAGTCCGGCACCTTGCCGAAGTGCCGCACGGTCAGGATTCCGAAGGCTCCCGTGCCCATCACGGCGTAGGCACAAGAGTAGAAAATCACGCTGCTGAGCGCTGCTGGCGTCCCAACCACCACGGCCACCATGATGTAACCTGCGTGGGCCACCGAGGAATAGGCGAGCATGCGCTTGACGCTGTTCTGCATCAGGGCCATCACATTGCCAACGGTCATAGTCAGCACAGCAATCGCCCAGAACAGATCCTTCCAGAGTTCCGCCTCCAGCGGGATGCCCGTGAGCAAGACACGGACAAACATGGCAAATCCTGCTGCTTTCGCCGCTGCCGAGAGGAACCCCGTCACTGGTGTGGGGGCACCGGAATACACGTCTGGAGTCCACATGTGAAAGGGAACCACCGCAACTTTGAAGCCCATTGCGATGATGATGAGTGCAACTCCGATGATCGCAAGCGGGTTGTTCAAGGCACCCGGCTCCTGCAAGGCGACGACGATTTCCGGAATGCGGATGCTGCCGGTGGCACCGTACAGCAGAGAAATCCCGTAGAGCAAGAAGCCAGTGGAGAAGGCTCCAAGCAACAGATACTTCAGCGCAGCTTCGTTCGACTCCGGAACTCGGCGGCGAATGCCGACAAGGATGTAGCTCGAAATCGACATGATCTCCAGTCCGATGAAGATCACGAGCAGTTCAAGACTGGAGGTCATGAACATCATCCCGACCACCGCAGTGATGAGCAGCACATAGTATTCGCCAAAACCGATGCCGTGATCTTCGAGATAGTGCAGTGAGAGCAGGACCGTGAGGATGCCGATGACGAGGTAGAGGGATTCAAAGAGAATCGAAAAACCGTCGGCCACGATGGTGCCATAGAAACCCGTTGCACCGGAATCCAACAACTGACTCTCGGCGACAAGCGCGCACGCAAACCCAACGATGGTCGTCACCGCAAGGGTCGTGCGTTGTGAACCCGGAGCAAACAAGTCCAGCAGCAGAACCACAAAGGCGACTCCGAGCAGAATCAGTTCTGGGATGAGGGGAACGAGGTCTGTGGTGGTGACGAATTCCATTCAGTTCCTTCCGACGTGCGGCACGAGGGTTTGGGATCGTGGGATTAATGAGTTTGGCCCGGACGGTGACCGCAGGCGTATCACCGTCCGGAAACGCTCAGGTGAGGATCGGGAAGTTGAAGACCGCCCCTTCCTTGATGCCAGCGGGCCAGCGAGTGGTGACCGCCTTGAGCCGGGTGTAGAAATTGACGGATTCCGTTCCATAAATATGGTAGTCCCCGAAGAGCGAACGCTTCCAGCCTCCGAAACTGTGATAGGCCACGGGCACCGGGATTGGAACGTTTACCCCAACCATACCGACTTGAATACGATTGACGAAATCGCGGGCGGCATCGCCGTCACGAGTGAAGATCGCCACGCCGTTCGCGTACTCGTTGCCTTCGATGAGAGCAATCGCGTCTTCATAGCTTTCCACACGGACGGTCGCAAGCACGGGTCCGAAAATCTCCTGCTTGTAAATTTCCATGTCGGTGCGCACTCGATCAAACAGACAACCGCCGATGAAAAAGCCGTTCTCGCAGCCGGAAACGACAAGATCGCGTCCGTCCACAAGCAGTTCCGCACCTTGGTCCACTCCACTCTGCACCAGTGAAGCCACGCGGTCGCGCTGCTCGCGGGTGATCAACGGCCCCATTTCCATGCCGGGTTCCATGCCAGAGCCCACGCGCAAGTCCTTGACCCTCGGAACCAGTCGTTCCATGAGCGCATCAGCAGTCTTCTCGCCCACCGGAACCGCCACCGAAATCGCCATGCAACGCTCTCCAGCCGAACCGTAACCTGCTCCCATGAGGGCATCAGCAACTTGGTCAAGGTCTGCATCCGGGAGGATCACCATGTGGTTCTTTGCGCCGCCGAGAGCCTGCACACGCTTGCCGCTGTTGGTTCCGCGTTGGTAGATGTACTCCGCAACCGGGGTCGAGCCGACAAAACTGATGCCCTGCACATCCGGATGATCAAGCAGTGCATCCACAGCTTCCTTGCCGCCCTGCACCACGTTGAACACGCCGTCCGGCAGTCCGGCTTCCTTGAACAGATCTGCCATCAGCAGCGAGGCGCTGGGGTCTTTTTCAGAGGGCTTGTGGATAAAGGTGCAGCCGCAGGCGATGGCGATGGGAAACATCCACATCGGCACCATCGCTGGAAAGTTGAAGGGGGTGATGCCCGCCACCACACCCAACGGCTGCCGCACCGAATGCGCATCAACCCCAGTGGCGATTTGTTCGTTGAAGGTGCCCTTGAGCAACTGTGGAATGCCACAGGCGAATTCGACCACCTCAATGCCCCGGATCACCTCACCCTTGGCATCCTCGAAGGTTTTGCCGTGTTCACGGGTGAGGGTCTCGGCGATTTTATCAGTGTTCGCCTGCAAAACTTGATTGAATGCGAACATCACCCGTGCACGTTTGACAGGCGGAGTGTCACGCCATGCCGGAAATGCCTCCTTCGCAGCTTGCACAGCGGTGTTCACATCTGTTGCCGTGGACATGGTCACTTGGGCAATGGCCTCTCCGGTTGCCGGATTAAAAATATCCTGAGTCGAACCTCCGATACTCGCTTTTCGTGCGCCGTTGATGTAGTTTTCGACTAGAGTGTTCATGATCCCTTGTTTTTGTTGCCGTGTTTGTTCTTGCTGTCCTAGCTTTGGGCCAAAGCATCAAGATGTCACAGCCCTCTTCCGCAATCAAGTCATTTTGGAGGTGTCTTGGAAAGACGGCTTGTGCATGGCTGGGGAAGCAGATACGAAATAGGGGAGAGGGTTTCCCAAACTAGACTTGAGCAGAAAAACTGATGAAAAAATCGATTTTCACCTACGCCTGGGATGTACTTGAGGAGGGCACGGAAAACGCCTTCGCCCGCATCCGCGACCTTGGCGCGAACACCGTGGCTCTCGCCGCGAGCTACCACGCAGGCAAGTTCCTGCGTCCCCGTGCTCCCAAGCGGCATGTGTATTTTCCGGAGGACGGCACGGTCTATTTCCAGCCCGACCTCTCCCACTACGGCACCCTCCAGCCGCAACCCAATGGACTAGTTGCCGAACGCGACCTCTTCCGCGATTGGGAAACTCTCAATCCCGGACTCGACCTCACAGCGTGGACCGTCGGCCTGCACAACACCCGGCTGGGGCAGGCGCATCCGCAGTTCTGCTCCCGCAATGCTTTCGGCGATCCGTACTTCTACAGCCTCTGTCCTGCGTTTCCGGAAGTCCGGGACTACCTCAGCGCACTCTGCCTCGACATCGCCCGTCACGAAGCGGTTTCGACCATCACCCTTGAAACCCCCGGATGGCTACCTTACTCGCACGGCTACCATCATGAATTTGCACTAGTGCCGTTGAATTCGTGGGCGGAACACCTGCTCGCGCTCTGCTTTTCGGAAGCCACCTGCAACGCAGGTCGCAAGGAGGGCATTGACATGGCCGCGCTGCAACGTTGGGTTGGCACCCGGTTGGAGCGTTTTCTCGCCGAACCCCTGGCTCCGGGTGAGCACTTGGCGAGTCCGTGGCTGATAGCGGACCTGCTGGCCGAACCCGAGCTTGTCGCTTACCACCGTATGCGCTGTCGAGTGGTCACGGATCTCATTCAAGAAATCAGAGAGGTGTTGCCCCGACGAATAAAGCTCCGAGTCACCCTCACCGTGCAGCGTCCCTCCGCCGGATGCTGGATCGAAGGACACGACCTTGCCGCTTTGGCCAGCGTTGCGGACGGCCTTGATTCCTGCGCTTACCAGTCCGGACCTACCGAAATTTTTGAGGATTCGTGGGATGTCCGGAACCGTGTTGGTGATGAGACGGATTTGAGTTTTGTGTTACGTCCCGTGCCACCCGACCTCTCCTGCCAAACCGATGTGGTCACGGCAGTCCAAGCGTTGCGTTCACTGAACCCATCTGGGATTGCGTTCTACAATTATGGTTTTTTGCGTGAAGCCCAACTCGACTGGGTGCAGGATGCTTTTGCCACACTGGATGGGCCTGCATAACTCCGTGGTTGCTTGCTCCAGGAAATCGGAATTTGCCTGACTTCCACGCGAGTCCTGCTTACCATATTTAGCGGATGATCGAGATCATTCTGTCCGTTTTTTGCCAATTTCGAAACCTAGCAAGATGAAACCCCTTGACGGGATTCTGGTCCTCACCTTGGAGCAGGCGGTCGCCGCGCCGCTCTGCTCGTGCCGACTCGCCGATGCCGGGGCGCGGGTCATCAAGGTCGAGCGGGCCGAGGGCGACTTTGCTCGCGGTTACGACAGCGTGATCCACGGCGAGAGTGCGTACTTCGTCTGGCTCAACCGGGGCAAAGAATCGGTCATGCTCAACCTCAAGGATCCCGAGGATTTCCAACTGGTTTTGCGTATTTTGGAGCAGGCGGATGTGCTGGTGCAGAACTTCAAACCCGGTGCCCTTGAGCGCATGGGACTCGATTTGGAGGAACTGCGTCGTCGCCATCCCAAACTCATCACCTGCAATATTTCCGGATTCGGAGAAATCGGTCCGTTTCGTGACCGCAAATCCTACGATTTGCTCATTCAGGCAGAAAGCGGACTTGCCTCAGTCACAGGCACTCCGGAGGCTCCGGGGCGGGTCGGCGTTTCGATTGGTGACATTGCCACGGGAATGGTCGCCTACGAAGCGGTGCTGGAAGCCCTGATTGCCCGTGGGATCAGCGGGCAGGGGCGGGACATTTCCGTTTCCATCTTCGATGTCCTCGCCGATTTCATGACGGTGCCCCTCATGCACTACGACTATGGCGGCAAGGCACCGAAGCGCATGGGGTTGCGCCATCCTTTGGTTGCCCCCTATGGCGTGTACACCACGCAAGACGGCATGCCGCTGCTCATCTCGATCCAGAACGAGCGCGAGTGGCCGCAGTTCTGCAAAGTCGTGCTGCAACAACCGGAGCTGGGCGAGGACGAACGCTTCTGCACCAACATCGTGCGCGTTCGCAACCGCCCGGAACTGGAAGCACTTATCGCTGCTGTTTTCGCCATCTGTACTCGTGAAGAAATGATCGCTCGGCTGCTGGAATCTGACACCGCCTACGGTGAACTCAATGACATGGCCAAGCTCTCAACGCATCCTCACTTGCGTCGTGTTCGCGTGGACACCCCATCCGGACCCGCAAATATTCCGGCTCCGCCTGCTCTGGTCAACGGAGAAACTCCAGTTCTTCTAGGCGTTCCCGACCTTGGCGCACACACGACTCAAGTTCGGCAGGAATTCGGAGGCAAAGCATGAATCACTTTGAGAAGAGATACATCCTCATCACCGGTTGCTCCTCCGGAATCGGCTACGATGCGGCAGTCACGCTCAAGCAACACGGACACACGGTCATCGCCACTGCTCGCCAAATGCAGGATGTGGAGCGGCTCCGGAGCGAGGGCTTGACGTCGTTTCAACTCGACCTCGCGGATTCGAATTCCATCCGGAGCGGTTTCGAGCAAGCACGGGAACACACTGGAGGGCGCCTTGATGTGCTGTTCAACAACGGAGCCTACGCACAGCCCGGAGCGGTCGAAGACCTCACCCGCGACACCCTCCGGAAGCAGTTTGAGACAAACCTGTTCGGCTGGCACGAATTGACGACCCTCGTGGTTCCGGTGATGCGCAAGCAGGGCAGCGGACGAATTATTCAGAACAGTTCGATCCTCGGCTTCATCGCCCTCAAACACCGAGGCGCTTATGTGGCCAGCAAGTTCGCGCTTGAAGGGCTGACGGACACGCTGCGTTTGGAACTGGAGGGCACAGGCATTCACGTCGTCCTCATCGAACCCGGGCCGATCCTCACGAAAATGCGCCCAAACAGCCTCAAAGTGTTCGAGAAAAACATCAACGTGGAAGCCAGCGTCCATCGTCCGCACTACGAAAAAACCTTGGCACGACTCCGCAAGCAAGGTGCGGCGCAGCCCTTCACGCTGCCTGCGTCTGCAGTGACGAAACGGGTGATCCACGCCATCGAAAGTCCGGTGCCGCAAATCCGTTATCCCGTCACCTTTCCAACGTACTTGTTTGCGGTCCTCACTCGCGTCCTTCCGGATCGCCTACTGGACCGTTTGCTGACCAAGGCTTCCTGATCGCCCTTTGCCCATTCAGAAAATGCCTCACCTGATTCAACTCAACCAAGAACCCAACGCTCTCGTTGTGGAGTGGTCCGATGGTCAAAGCTCGCGCTTTCCGCATTTTTGGCTCCGGGACCACGCGACAGACCCGGACAGCTACGACGAGCGCACCGCACAGCGGGAGTTGTTCACGGCGGCGGTGGCTCCGGACATACAGCCCGAATCTGCCGAACTTGCCGAAGACGGAACGAGTCTGCTGGTGTGCTGGCCCGGAACCGTTGAGCCGTCTTGCTACACGACGGGGTTTCTTCACGCCTTTGCCGCTCCAGAAGCAGATGGGGCACAGCGATACCCGCAGTCATGGCACAACGCCACACTGACCACGGAGGCAATCCGCTTGGACTACTCCGACGTGCTGTGTGACGATTCCGGATTGCAGAGTCTACTGGAAACAATTGATCAACACGGGTTTGCGCTGCTGGCCAATTGCCCACGAGCAGTGCCTGCGGTGGAGCGACTGGCCAACAAAATCGGCTATGTCCGGGAAACGATTTTTGGCGGGGCTTGGGATTTTGAGGCGAACGAGGCGATGGCTGATTCCGCATTCTCGCCCAAAGAGGTGCGTCCCCACACGGACGGCACCTACAGCCACGATGCTCCGGGAGTGCAGATGCTACTCTGCCTCGACTACGAGGCCAAAGGCGGAGATTCAATCATGGCGGACGGGCTGGAGATCGTGCGGCGCTTGCAAATGGAGACACCGGATGCCTACCGAACGCTCACGCAGGTTCATGTTCCCGGACAGTACCGTGGAGACGGGGTGCATCTACTCGCCCGCCGTCCAGTGCTGCGGCTCGGTTTGGAGGGCGAAGTCGTGCAGGTCTCCTTCAACAACTACGACCGCGCTCCCTTTCGGCTTCCGGATGCGGAAATGGCTGAGTTTTACGAAGCCATACGCGCCTTCGACAGCTTGGCGAACGATCCGCAACTCCAGTGGCGGCACTTGCTGGCTCCCGGCGAAATGCTGATTTTCAACAACTGGCGTGTGTTGCACGGGCGTGGCGAGTTCCAGGGGCGCCGCCGCATGTCCGGATGCTACCTCAACCGCGAGGACTTCGAGAGCCGACTGCGGATGCTCCGGGGTTGAAACTAGAGACGATGGGCTTTGCTCACAGATCATTTTGAACAGGAATCCCATGAAAGCCGCCGTTTGCCGAGAATTCGGAAAACCCCTCGTGATTGAGGACGTCGAACTCGCTCCGCCACAAATTGGAGAAGTGCAGGTGAAACTCGCCGCCTGTGCGATCTGCCACAGCGACATCCTTTACGCCGAAGGTGCGTGGGGTGGGAGGTTGCCAGCCGTGTACGGACACGAAGCCGCCGGGGTGGTGGAAACCATCGGAACCGGAGTGAGCGGCATTCAGCCCGGAGATCATGTGCTTGTCACACTGATCCGTTCCTGTGGCACCTGTCATTATTGTTCTCAGGGCAAACTGGTGCGCTGTGAAAGCACCTTCCGGCTCGATGCGCAAAGCCCGCTTCGTGCTGCCGATGGACAGTCCATCGTCCAAGGACTCCGCACCGGTGCCTTTGCCGAAACGGTCGTGGTGGATGCCTCACAGATCGCTCCCATCCCCAAGGAGGTGCCACTGGATGCCGCTTCGTTGTTGAGTTGCGGGGTGATCACAGGATGCGGCGCGGTTGTCAACACCGCTCAACTGCATTCCGGAAGTAGCGCCGTGATCATCGGCACGGGTGGAGTCGGCCTCAACAGCGTTCAGGGTGCAGCGCTTTCCGGAGCGGAGCGCGTGATCGCACTCGATCTTTCTGACTCCAAGCTGGACGCGGCCCGAAATTTTGGGGCCACCCACACCGTCAATGTCAGCAAAGAAAACGTGCAGGAAGCGGTTTTCGGATTGACGGACGGACGCGGGGCCGATTATGTGTTCGTCACCGTCGGAGCCAAATCCGCCCTTGAGCAGGGTTTCGGATTACTCCGGAAGGGCGGTGCCTTGGTGATCGTTGGCATGACGGCGGACAATGTCACCATTGCCTTTGATTCCTGCGCGTTTGCCGGAGCTGAACAACGCCTGCTCGGTAGTAAAATGGGTTCGACTCGGCTGACCGTGGACATCCCGTGGTATGTCTCCCTCTACCAACAAGGACGGCTCAAGCTTGATGAATTGATCTCCGGACGCTACCCACTGGAACAGATCAACGAAGCCATCGTGGATGTGAAGCAAGGGGAGGCACTTCGCAATATCATCGTCTTCTGACTTTGGACAATATGACCTCACGAGACCTCGACATTCACAGCATCGAAACCTTCAGCAACCAAACCATCGGGCTGGTGCGGGTTCGCACCCGCGATGGCTCCGAGGGCTGGGGGCAGGTTTCGCCCTACAACGCTGACATCACCGCGCTGGTCGTGCATCGCCAGATTGCTCCGTATGCGCTTGGTCAAGATGCGCTGGGCCTCGGCCACCTTGTCGCAGAAATCCCGGAGCACGAACACAAGTTTCCCGGCTCCTACTTGCGGCGGGCGCTTGCCGGATTGGACACCGCACTCTGGGATTTGCACGGCAAGCTGGAAGGCAAGAGCGTCTGTGAATTGTTGGGTGGCACCCCAAGGCCATTCCGAGTTTATGCCTCCAGCATGAAACGAGAAATCACTCCGGAAGCGGAAGCAGAACGCTTTGTACGCTTGCGGGATGAGTTTGGTTACGATGCCTTTAAGTTCCGGGTGGGCAAGGAATGCGGACACGACGAGGACGAGTGGCCCGGACGCACCGAAGCGATTGTGCCTACAGTTCGCAAGGCGCTTGGGGATGAGGTCGCCCTGCTCGTCGACGGCAACAGTGCTTACACTCCGGAAAAGGCGATTTCAATCGGTCGGTTGCTGGAAGACCACGGTATTTGCCACTTTGAGGAACCGTGCCCGTACTGGGAATTGGAATGGACGAAACAGGTCACGGATGCCCTGAACTTGGATGTCACCGGAGGCGAGCAGGACTGTGACCTGACAATCTGGCGGCGCATGATCGAAATGCGAGCGGTGAATGTTGTCCAGCCGGATGTGTGCTACCTCGGCGGCATCACGCGCACCCTCAAGGTCGCGGAAATGGCACAACAAGCCGGACTGCCCTGCACCCCGCACTCGGCCAACCTTTCGCTGGTGACGGTTTTTACACTGCACCTGATGGGCGCCTTAAAAAACGCTGGACCTTATGTTGAATTCTCCATTGAGGGCGCGGATTATTACCCGTGGCAATATGGCATTTACGAACCTGCATTGGTCGCAGCGGATGGCAAGGTGCAGATTCCGGAGGCTCCCGGTTGGGGCATCGAAATCAATCCGGATTTTCTGGAGCAAACTCAACATCAGATCAGCGCCTTGGATTGAGGAAACTTCATGAAAATCAAGGATCTGAAAACTTTCGTCGTCGGCAATCCTCCACCGCATCATGGTGGACGCTATTTCGTTTTCCTCAAACTCGTCACAGACGATGGCATTGAAGGCGTGGGCGAAGTCTATTGCGCCACTTTCGGACCGCACACGATGGCGAAAATGATCGAGGACGTGTTTCAACAACACGTCGAGGGCATGGACCCGTTCCAGATCGAAACACTTTGGCGGCAGGTTTACGGACGCGGCTACACGTTGCGTCCGGATGTTTCGCTGATGGGGGTGCTGAGCGGGCTGGAAATCGCGCTCTGGGACATCTGCGGAAAGTCTGTCGGCAAGCCGATTTACGAATTGCTCGGCGGGCGTGTTCACGAAGGCTTACGCACCTACACTTACCTCTACCCGCAAGCCGGGGCCGTGTCTGACGATGGCCCGAACGTGTACAACGATCCGGACCTTGCCGCCGAAGCTGCCACCGCATGTGTGGCACAGGGTTTCACGGGGGTCAAATTTGATCCGACGGGACCGTACTCGGCCTTCGATCCGCGTCAGCCCTCGCTAGAGTCGCTGGAGCGCTCGGAGTTGTTTTGCAAGCGACTCCGGGAGGCGGTTGGTTCGAGGGCAGATTTGCTCTTCGGAACCCACGGGCAGTTCACTCCTTCCGGTGCGATTCGGCTGGCACGGCGGCTGGAAGCTTACGACCCGCTTTGGTTTGAGGAACCCACGCCTCCGGAACGTCCGGAGGCGATGGCCAAGGTCGCCCGCCAGACACGCATCCCGATTGCAACCGGAGAACGGCTGACCACCAAATACGAATTCGCCCGTGTGCTGGAAACCGGAGCCGCGTCCATCCTGCAAATGGCGCTGGGACGTGTCGGGGGTATTCTGGAAGCCAAGAAAATCGCAGGCATGGCCGAGGCGTTTTACGCTCAAATCGCCCCGCATCTTTACTGCGGCCCCGTCGAAGGCGCGGCGAATCTCCACATCAGCGCCTGCTCTCCGAACTTCCTGATTCTGGAAAGCATCCAACGCTGGGAGGGCTTCCACGCCCAAATCCTCAAAACGCCGATCCGCTGGGATTCTGGATATGTGATTCCCCCCACCGAGCCCGGACTCGGCATCGAACTTGACGAGGACGTCGCCCGTGCCCATCCCTACACCGGAACCGCCTTGCATCTCGAAATGGCCGACACGCCCATTCCGTGAGAAAATTTGTGGTTTTGGCATTTCATGAAATGATATCCTCTTGAGGTGATGTCTCAACCTTCCAAAGGAGATTAGCGATGATCCGGACGAGCCAAGTTCATCACTGCCGCGCTTGCGGCAGCACACACATCGTCAAGAACGGGCGCAACCGCAGCGGGAGCCAGCAGTACCAGTGCCGCGCTTGCGGGGCGAGCAAGGTGCTGCTTCCCAAGCGGCGCTACAGCGAGGAGCGCAAGGCCGAGGTGCTACGAGCCTATCAGGAGCGTTCCTCGCTACGGGGACTCAACCGCACCTTCGGGATCACGCGCAAAACGATCACGCAGTGGCTAAAAAAAACTCCTGAGCCTGACGACCAGCACCAGCCCATCACAGACACCCAAGAGCCCTGCATTTGCCTGATTGCAACAGACGCCCCGCTCAAGTTTAAGTGGGGGATGAGCCGCTTACTCCAGCCTTGGCTTGGGCTCTAGGATTTTATCAAGCTATGCCATTACGCCTTCTCACCCTCTGTGTCCTCTTGCTTGCTCTCTTTACAGGACTGACCCAAGGCGTTGAGCGCAGAAGAAACCAGTTTCCGACAGACTTTGGTTATCTGGTCGCTCCCATTCCCTACATCATTCCTGGGTCAAAGCCGGGAATCGCCTTGCTTGGCGGCTTCAATAACATATCTTTTGGCAACACTCCTTCAACCGTTGATGCCTATGTGGTTTTGATTGGAGGTGGCGTCACAGGAACTGTGACGGCGGTTTCAGACATCTCCTTGTGGTCTGAAACCCTGCTACTGGATCTCACGCATGTGAAGATCAGCAAGGGTTCTCAAAAAACTTACCGGGACCGTCGCATGAACTCTGATCCCAAAAATTTCCTGATCACTGAGCTGTCTGACACAAACCTGCAAGGAGGCCGGTTGATCCTTACCTTATTTGACCGGATGTTTGAGTTGTTCACCATTCAGTACGATATCAGTGCGTCCATTTCTGCGATCCGGGACAACAAGGAGAAGTTGCTTTATGAGAAGAAGCAGAGCTTTGAGGTTAAGAGCAGGACTTATGGTTCACAGCTTGATTGGACAGATGACCGCGTTGACCCCCGTAAAGGAGTTCGGCTAGTCTACACTTATGCGGATTCGCCTGCAAGAACCAGCGTTTCGGCTGATTACTATGTCCAAAGCTACAACGCGACCGGCTATCTTCCTGTACTTAGTAACAGCATGATTGCTTTTAACTGGTTTGAGGCGGGAGCAACGGTGCGAAAGCAAGGAAACACCGACTTGGACTCACTGATTGACCTTGAGGAAGCCCGTTGTGTGGCAAACTGTGACAATGCGACAATCACGGATCTAGCTACCAATCAGCAGACTCTCAACAGTTATGGGTCTGCGGGTACACTTGGGGGGGCTTCAAGGCTTAGGTCCTATGCAGGAGGCCGCTACAGTGGTGCACAGCTTAGTTTTCGGGCGATAGAGTTTCGTTGGAATTTAACAGATGAAAATACTCCGTTTGATTTTTACTTTATCCGGGATATCCGGACCGGGCTACAACTGGCTTTTTTCTATGAAGAAGGCTCAGTGGCTGACACACGTTCAGATTTATGGAAGGAAAAACGCACCTCAACTGGAGTTGGCGCAAGGGTGGTGACCAGTTCTGGGTTTGTGTATCGGTTTGATGTGGCAAATGGTCAAGAGGGTTCCGAGGTCATCCTGTTCGTGGACTACCCATGGGGAACCATTGGTCAATAGAGCAACCTTCCAGAAAAACATGGCTAAGCAGGACTTCAAGCATAACTTCAAAGTAGATGCAGCCATAGTGGATACTGTCCAGTTTCACCAAGATCCCTCTGCTCTTAAGCAGCTTACACCACCGGGTTCCTTCCTGAAGTTGCATACACTTGAGCCACTTGCGGAAAACTCCATTGCAGATTTTACCCTTTATCTTGGATTCCTTCCGATACGCTGGATTGCTAGACATAAGGATGTGAACTTTCCTCAAGAGTTCACTGATGTTCAAGAAGAGGGCCCCTTTAAGTCATGGCGTCATCGTCACTGCTTCATCAACCATGGAGACTCTACCGAAGTTCAGGATGAAATTACGTTGGAGTTCGCCCCCAACTTTCCTCAAAATCTTGTTGGCCGATTCATCTGGCTCACGCTACCTGTGCTTTTTGCCTATCGAGCATGGAAAACCAAGGTGAGCATACAGGCTGCTTCTAGTAAAAGCGTTGCCCGTTCCAAAACAGTTTGAGTGATCCATACCAAAAGTGGTTGTAGTAAGGGCCGGAGGAGGCGGTTGACCGTTGCGCCGGGAATGGACTGGGGCAATCCGGAAAGCAGGGTGGCCATGCGGGCGACGTTGCGGTTGTCCTCTCCCGCCTGATTCGCGCAACCCAAAATCACGTCCTCCACCGCGCTCCAGTCGAGATCCGGATTGCGTGTTTGCAAAGCTCTGAGCGGAATCGCGGCAAGGTCGTCCGTGCGGACGGAAGCGAGGGCACCACCGTAGCGGCCAATCGGAGTGCGAACGGTGACGCAGAAAAATGCGTTCATGTGGGTTTGTTCTAGTTGAGTTTGCAGGTTCAGAACAGTACGATAGCACATAGGAAAGACCCCTCAACCCTGCATTACTCCGATGAACCTCAACCACATCCGCATCTTCGTCCGGGTGGCCGAAGCAGGCAGCTTCAGCGAGGCCGCACGACGGCTCCAACTCCCCAAATCACAGGTGAGCCGACAGGTGCGGCTACTGGAGGAGGCACTGGGCGCACGTCTCTTTGAGCGCACCACTCGACAGGTACGGCTCACCGAGTCCGGACAGGTGTACTTTCAGCGATGCCGAGTTGGCCTCAACGATCTGGAGGAGGCAAACATACGAATTTCCGGGATGCAGCAGGAACTGCGCGGGCTGATCCGGGTTACCGCCCCAGTCGATGTGGGGCCGCATGTGATCACGGGGTTGATCACGGAATTTCTTGTGGAGTATCCCCAGCTTGAAGTGGAACTGAACTGCACACAGCGTGTGGTCAACCTCATCGAGGAAGAATACGATCTTGGCATTCGCGTAGGGCAGTCCCTGCCAGACTCCTCCCTCATCGCCCGCAAGTTGGGAGCCGTGTCTTTCCAACTTTTTGCCAGTCCGTCCTTGCTGGGCGGGCATCCGGTCCCGGATCATCCAGACCAGCTTCAGGGCTTTCCTGGTGTCCTCTTTCAACCCAACCGGATGGCTTTTGAACTGCGACTGGTCCGGAATCGTGAAGAAGTTTCGCTACAGTTGCAAAGTCGGCTGAAAACCGACAACCTCAACTGCTTGCTACACGGGGTTCTTGCTGGGTTGGGTGTGGGGTTCATGCCGTATTTTCTGGCACATCCTTATCTGAAAACCGGTCAGTTGCAGCTTCTGCTTCCGGAGTGGCAGCTTTCCTCGGGAGGTGCTTATGCGGTTTACCCCAGCCGCCGCTTTCTGCAACCCAAGGTGCAATTGCTCGTGGATTACTTCAGCCAGCACTTTCTTGAACGAGTCTCTGGCCTCCGTTGAGCGGCCCCTGAAACCAGTTTCATCATCGTTCTTTTTTTGAGAACAATTATTTCTAAAAATGCCATCTACCGAAAATATTGAGAACAATATAGACTAGAATCTTTGTTAACCAACCTCTCTCAAAGGAGATTCCATGACTCAGAAATTCACTCTCGTCGCCCGTATCCTGCTCGGGCTGGTTTTCACAGCGTCCGCCATCGCCGGACTCACTGGTCAACTCCCGCCTCCAGAAGGCCCTGAAGCCCAAGCCTTTATGGGCACCCTCTTCGGTTCTGGACTGTTAGTTTTCGTGAAGTTCATTGAACTCGTTGCTGGACTGGCACTTATCTCGGGTTTCTTTGCTCCGCTCGCTTTGGTGGTGCTGGCCCCGATCATTGTCAATATTCTTTACTTTCACCTGTCTCTTGATCCAGTCGGCATCCCGGTGGGGATCATGCTGGCTGTGCTGGCGATGGTTGTAGCACACGGTTACCGGAATGTCTTTCTCCCGTTGCTGCAACCCCGTATGAAGAGGAACGAAGATGCGTCTGTTGGAGTTTCGGCAGTTTAAACGTCCAAGTGATGGGAATCACAAATGATTCAGCTTCGCAAATCAGGGGAGCGGGGACATGTCCATTAACTAAATCCGATCACGGATTCAATTGAGGAAACCTAATGTCAGATTTGAAAATTCAGGTGAACGCGAAGGGACCGCTGTTGATCAAGGGAGGAGCCACCTTGGTGCACGAAGATGGCACGGAAGAGGAGAAGAAGGGCACGGTTGCGCTTTGCCGCTGCGGGCTTTCCGAGAAGAAGCCGTTCTGTGACGGCGCCCACCGCAACTGCACCACGCTGTGAAAGGGGGAACGCTCCTGCCTGATTGGCTGGAGCACCTCTCCCACGCCCGCGCCCTGCAACTCACGGAGGGAGCGGACTCCGCATGGGCCTACCTTGAGCGCATTCGCCAATCCCAACCGGATCCGGAAGCCGTCCAAGTTTGGGTGGACCGACTTTTGGAAGCGTTGGAACACCCCGATCCAGAAGCCGCGCTGAGCCGCTGGGCTTAGGACCGGAATCCCTCCCAGCTTGGCTGGAGCGCGGGTCTCCCGGATGTCCAGTTCTTGTGCCGTGAAGGTGGCTTCTGGTGCCTTCAACAGCAACCACCCCAGAAAGCGGCCCACCCGTTCCGGAAGCTCCAGTTCCCCATCTTGAGGGGCTGATCCACAACAAGGGCTGGACGGAGTCGAAGCTGGGCTGACCGAAGTTTCACCCGGCTTCCTCCAGGGTCTTGAAAGTGTACCATTTTTAATGGATTTTACTATAAACGTCCAAGTGATGGGAATCACAAATGATTCAGTTTCGCAAATCAGGGGAGCGGGGACGTATCCAGACTGACTGGCTGAACAGCCACCACAGCTTTTCATTCGGCAGTTATTATGACCCACGGTTCATGGGCTTCCGCAGTCTACGGGTGATCAACGAGGATACCATTGCTCCCAAAGGTGGGTTCCCCACCCATTCTCATCAGGATATGGAGATCATCACATACATGATTTCCGGAGCCTTGGAGCATCGGGACAGCATGGGAAATTTGGAAATAATCCATCCTGGAGAACTCCAGCGTATGAGTGCGGGGACCGGAATCCAACACAGTGAATTCAATGCATCAGGTTCCGAACCTGCACATCTGCTACAGATCTGGATTGAACCCAAGGAACACGGGATCACTCCAGGCTACGAGCAAAGGTTCGTGCGAGATGTGGTGCAACCGGGAAACCTCGGACTAGTGGTTGCTCCGGAAGGCAAAGGTGGAGCACTCACTATACATTCCGATGCCCGGCTGTATGCGGGTATTCTTGAGAAAAATCAAAAACTCACTTACATTCTACCGCCAAAACATCATGCCTGGATTCAAATGATACGAGGGAAACTGTCGCTCAACAGAACCTCACTCCAAGCCGGAGACGGAGCAGCGATCAGCGAGGAAGATCAGCTTCAACTCCTAGCTTCCAAATCGAGCGAGTTCCTCCTCTTTGAACTTTATTGAACCCCTTCTGAAACATTTAAATGGAAAAACCTACAATCACTGAAATCCCCCTCATCGAATCCATTTCCCGACGCTGGAGTCCCCGTGCATTTGCCACAACCCCGGTTTCGCAGGACCGTCTCCGGCAACTGCTGGAGGCCGCCCGCTGGGCACCCTCGTGCTACAACGCCCAGCCTTGGACGTTCATTGTGGGGACTCAGGATAATCCGGAAACCTTTCGGAAACTGAGCAAGTGCCTCGTTCCCGTCAATCAGACGTGGGCAGCCAAAGCTCCGGTGTTGATGCTGGCGCTCGCGGAACTCAACTTTGCGCACAACGGCAAGCCCAACCGCCATGCCGCGCACGATGTCGGCCTCGCGCTCGGCAACCTGCTCAACCAAGCGACCATACTTGGCTTGCAGGCGCACCTGATGGCTGGCTTTTCTGGAAACACCGCACGGGAGCTTTTTGCCGTGCCGGACACGCACGATCCCGTCACCATGCTCGCCCTCGGATATCCGGGTGACCCGGAATCACTGCCTGACACCTTGCGCGAAAAAGAGCTCGCTCCGCGTACCCGCAAGTCCTTGGACGAAATCGCCTTCGGCGGTACGCTGGGCGAATCCTTCTTCCGCTGATCTCCCAGCACTCCCTTGGCCTATCTTATACCATTTACGAGTTGTAATTAACCATTGATGGCATCCATGAAGAACGGGAACTGCGTCAGGCTTCTCACCCGCTCGGATGTGGTCTCACAAATCAACCGGGCAACGTGATCCTTGAGCAGCCGCAAGTCCTCGAACGCCCGCCATGCGCTTTGGTCCTTGAGATGCTTCCAGTAGCGCTCGATGGGATTGAGTTCGGGCGAGTAGGGAGGCAAGAAGATGAAAGTGACATTGCCGGGAATGACTAGGTCCCTGGCCATGTGAAACGCTCCCCGGTCCATGATCATGATGTTTGTCGTCCTTGGGTATTGCTGGCCGAAGGCGTCCATGAAGACCTGGAAGGTCTCTGTGTTGAGTGCCGGCAACTCCAGGAGGAATCCGTCTCCGGTTGTCGGTTCGACCACCCCGAACAAGTAGTAGTACCCGGACGCCATTTGTTGAGTCACTTTCGGCTTCACGACCCTACAAGCAAAGAAGAAACCCAAGGGGGGCAAACTCAGCCCCGAAGAGAAGGAGGCCAATCGGCGTGTCTCCAAGCTACGGGTGCGCGTCGAGCACAGTAGCGCCGGAGTCAAGGTCTTCCGTAGCGTCCGTGACCTCATCGAAACCGCCTGCGGACTGCACAAGCTCAGGAGCGACTTCCCCATCGAAGCATGGCTCAAGGCGGCATGAACCCCGAAACCGAAACGGAAAAATTTCGCGCCGACTCACGCACTTATTTGCGATAAGGTCTATTACAAAGAAATGACTTGAACTTTTTTGGAGATGCGAGTATTGTTTTCACATGTCACCATAAAAGTGGGAAGGGATTGTTCATCCTTGTGATTTTATTGATGAAAATGGTTGTCTTATTAAGGATTAAGTTAACATTCTAACAAACAAAGAAGAGCGGATATTATGAAACAGAAAAAATCTATCTTAGCAGTGATTTTCAGTTTAATTTTCTCAGTTTTCTTTTTATCTGGGCAGTTGTTTGCGTATAAAGAATCTGATAGTCCCCCTCTTGAGTGTTGGTGCCTGTCCTTAGCAAAATGCGCCCTGTAAAGTGTTGGGATTTTGCA
>LWDU01031871.1_pt1 | contig 21960 bp, 24 predicted proteins | sample 727161 | NCBI WGS metagenome assembly LWDU01 (sample SAMN04566230, study PRJNA314399) | hydrothermal vent metagenome | isolation source: deep sea hydrothermal plume seawater | place: Mexico: Gulf of California, Guaymas Basin | collected 2004-07-11
ATATAGCCAATCAATGGGCTTTTAGTGGGTCATTCTAGTCGCTAGGGACTGATTCGGCCCACTGCGTACCGATTGTATCGGTCCCTTATGCATTAATTAGTCGCGAACCTCTCAAATTAGATTCATTACTGAACAATGTAACCACACTCCATGGTCGGAATCGCTGACACTCCAGATAGCAATTTCGAACAAGCGTATCTTGAGGTTCGAAATCTGATGGAAAAGCACGATCACAGGTTAATTCAATTACAATTAACAGACGACTACTTGGGTGCTGCTGCTGAAGATGTGCATTTTCGTGAAAAGCCAATTTGGGAAGGGTTCGTTCCAGAACCGGGGGTACACTACTGTATGGGCCCACCTACAGATTGGGAAACAGTTTCGGTTGCTGTTGAAGAAAGAGTGATTAGTTTCTCTGAATGCAATAAATCTTGGTTAACCACTGAGACAGTGGTACAACTGCTGGATGATGAACGATCAGGAAATATCCAAGATCCTTCGATGTTCACTCTCCTACCAGCTGCTAAGACCATTGAGATGCACTGGAGGCGGTTGTTTCTTCATCCCGATGATTTCCATTCTAGGCATTTCAGCATACCCAGAGCGATGAATGCAATTAGATCGAAGTACATCAATACGAATGAAGAAAGTACGACATGTTACGAGAGTGGGATAGACCCCCATCCACAAGTCTGTCCAGACGGACCGGTGTGGGACCATTTCAAGTCGGCTATCGGGGGGGAATCCGGGATAGAAGCCTTGCAGAAATTGTTTGATTTGACAAGAAGGATATGGTTCCCCTTGCACAAGTTTCGACACTCAAAAATCTCCGAATGGCATGAAATTAAACCGATCTACACACAATTATCCCTTCAAATGGATGATTTGTTCTCGTTGTTGAAAAATCTACTCGGGCCCAAATGGGCATGACATAGATGCCCATTGATTCAAGGCGTTTCAGTGGGTACCCTCTGATTCGGTTTGGACTCTCGTGAGTCCGAAATGAAGTCATTGACGAAGCTTTCGCTCGTAATTCAAGAGAAGAAACCATTGAGTTCAATTATAATCCACATCATGGGCATTCCATGCAAGAAGGCGAAGAAGTCCAAAGCGGCAGACCTCCTGAAGAGCATAGGCTCAAGGCTCGAGTGACCATAAATTGAGGATTGGACATGGCAATTGAATCAAGTGATTACGAAATGGTCGTTATCGACGCAGCTAATGTTGTCCATACAGAAATTTCAGACGACAACGGTGATCCGATTAAGGCGATTTTTCCCGAGAGGTTATCTGAGACGATAGAGTACTGTATCGAATGTGGATGGCGAGTAAAGGCATTTCTGAAACATGGTACATTTTTGTGGGCAGTCTCCAACTCTGAATTGCCGAATGTAGGGGATGTAAAAATTTTCGATCGTTTGATAAAATCAGATTTTTTAGAATTAGTTAGTCTGAAGAAAGAAGATATGCACTGGATCGATTATGCTGTTAGAAACAGTGCGCTAATAATCACTCGTGACAGATACAAATTGGAAAAGGAAGACTACCCAGATTTCGATTGGAAACTAATTGAGAGTTCGACACTTAGGGACTACAATATTACCGCGGATAATCAGTTCATTCTACCTAGTTTACCAATTAAGGAAGGAGGCTCTAGGATAACAATCAGAAGCATGAAATCTCGAATATCTGACTTGGAAGAGAGGGTGGAGATGCTAGAGTCGATGATTGAAAATACAGTTTCCCCGAGCCCCGAAGAGGTCGTTTCTCTAAGTGAAGATGATTTGAAGACAGTGGCAAACGAGGTCTTCGATAGTTTACTAAGAAGTGGGGAGGAGATTCACATGACTATTGTTCTGCATACACTTGCCTCGGCAGTTTTGGGTCTTGATTTGAAGAATGCATGTACTCAGGGGGCTTGGCCAGAGGATTGGAAAAAGGATCTAATGGAGATTCTAGGAGTAAAGGGAAAGATGAACAAATGGATTCAAGAATTATCGCCAAGAGATCTAGAATTTAATGGAAACAAGGCATTCGTCAGTTATTCCTAATCGGGTAGAAAAAACGTCTGACTTCGAGAACCCTCTATTCTCTATGAGTCAGAGCTTCACTTGGTGCGTGCCCAATTCACAATCGAGACTATGATTACAAGTCCGACTATCATAGACAATGTTGGAATCAAAACGCTCCTCTCGGATTTGCTTGGGTCTTCTGGAAATGCATCGGAACCATCTCCCACCCCATCACCATCCGAGTCGTCCCACTCGTTAGGGTCCTCCGGAAAGGCGTCCGAGTTGTCCCCGACCCCGTCCCCGTCCGTGTCGGTGGTCTCAGTGGGATCGTTAGGGAGGTCGTCTGAGTTGTCCCCGACCCCGTCCCCGTCCGTGTCGGTGGTCTCAGTGGGATCGTTAGGGAGGTCGTCTGAGTTGTCTCCGACCCCGTCCCCGTCCGTGTCGGTGGTCTCAGTGGGATCGTTAGGGAGGTCGTCCAAGTTGTCCCCGACCCCGTCGCCATCCGTGTCTTCCCACTCGTTAGGGTCCTCCGGAAAGGCGTCCGAGTTGTCCCCGACCCCGTCGCCATCCGTGTCTTCCCACTCGTTGGGGTTCCCGGGAAATGCGTCCGAGTTGTCGCCATGACTGTCATTATCGTAGTCCGAGTTCTCCCCCCCATCATCGGGAAAGGCATCGAAGTTGTTTCCGACCCCGTCCCCGTCCGAGTCGTCCCACTCGCTCGGGTCCTCGGGGAACGCGTCTGAGTTGTCCCCGACCCCGTCGCCATCCGTGTCTTCCCACTCCCCTGGTGTCCTTGGGAAGGCGTCCGAGTTGTCGCCGAAACCATCTCCGTCCCAGTCGTCCCACTCGTTCGGGTTCTCCGGGAACTCGTCCGAGTTGTCTCCGACCCCGTCCCCGTCCGTGTCGGTGGTCTCAGTGGAATCGTTAGGGAGGTCGTCCGAGTTGTCTCCGACCCCGTCCCCGTCCGTGTCGGTGGTCTCAGTGGAATCGTTAGGAAGGTCGTCCGAGTTGTCGCCCACCCCGTCCCCGTCAGTGTCGGTGGTCTCAGTGGGATCGTCAGGGAGGTCGTCCGAGTTGTCGCCCACCCCGTCCCCATCCGAGTCGTCCCACTCGTTCGGATTCTCTGGGAACTCGTCCGAGTTGTCGCCATGATTGTCCCCATCAGAGTCGGACCACTCGCTGGGGTCCCCGGGAAACGCGTCCGAGTTGTCTCCGACCCCGTCACTATCGGTATCATCCCACTCATTGGGATTGTACAAGAACTGGTCCAGATCATCCCTTACCCCGTCCCCGTCCGAGTCACGAATGAACCCGCTTAGGGCCCAGGGAACGGTTGTGTTCGGAAACTGACCATCCCGGAAGACGGGGGCATGACTCCCCTGGTTTATCCTCCAGAGTGCGACCCTGTTCCCATCTGAGCAATTCAGATGCTCGAGTGTGTCGGTGTCGTTTGTACCAGAGGGAACGACCAAGTCAAGATGACCGGTTTGCGTGTAACCAATATCACATCCCGACCTGTTGGCCCACGACTCCACAGTGATCTCTGCTCCGGGGTAGTAGTTATCCTCCCCATCGAAGTAGTCGTGATCATACCCCCCGTCGTAGAAGATCACCCAATCGAAGGTACCGTGGACCTGTAGGATGTTAGGGCTCCCGGTATCGGCACAACTATCGTCGAATTCGTCGAACGTAGACCCAGCAAGGGAGACTATGCCCCTGATCCTGTCTCCTTGCTCGCAGACCAGTCTGTGGGACATGAATCCCCCGTTCGAGTGCCCCACAAACACCACTCCCTCTGGATCGGCACCGTAGTTTTCGATTGCCATGTCCACCAGCCCCATCAGCCAGCCGACGTCATCCACATCCTGGTCCCAGTAGTTGCAGCATGCCGGAGTCGCGTTCCAGAATCTGTTCCCTATCGGGTTCATCGTCCCATTGGGGTACAGAAGGAGGTGCTCGTTGTCAAGAACGCTGTCGAACAGGTCAAGGTACCAAGCACCCAAGTAGCCGCTGCTACCGTGCCCATGTAGGGAGACAACCAGTGGAAGCGGGCGAGAGTAATCGTGCCCTCCCGGCATCATCAGGGTGGCTGATCGATTGTCCACCTCTATCCCAGCGTACTCGAACTGGTCGGAATACTCAATCGGCCCATATTCCTCAGAATCATTCGACGAGTCGGTGCCCATTCCAGCAATTCCGGGACTTAGATTAGCAGATCCCCCATCTACTAAATGGGGGCCCAATGCTATGGAAGAAAGCAATAGGAAGGCCAGTGATAGTTGCTGCCTCATAGCTCATATTCCCAACTCACTCGCATGAATCTATCCCGTCCTAGAGTCACTTCCGCGTTCCGGAGACAAGTTAATGTCCGCCTTCTATCGTACTGAGCTTGCTTGGACATGCCCGAAGAGCCCGAGAATTGGTGGGAATTGACTCCCGGAGAGGGTAAGCAGGGAGATCCAGATTCTCCCGAGCCCGTAGTGATAAGTGGCCACCAGACGAAGGAGACAGAGGGAGGCGATGGAGCGTCTGAGGGAAAACCCTCCGAGTGGTCCTATTACTCCAAGCAGAGGGCAACAGCAACCGGGATCTTCCTCTTCACATTCATAGTGGGGGACTGGTGGTGGGATGGGTCGAATGGGTTTGGGGCGCTACTTCAGACGGTTTCCGCAATCTTGGATTGGCCCTATAGGCACTCTTTCGTGTCAGACTACCATCCCAATCCAATATTACTGCAAATTTCTTGGGCGCTTTGGGACATCACTCCTGCGGTCTTTCTCATCTCATTCCTTTACGGAAGTAGCCTCGTCACCTCTCTAGATAGCGGTAGCATCACTTTGGTGAAGGAGGCCTCCTTGGAGATTAGGCAGAGAGGGAAGAGAGCCCACTTCCGCCTGAAATATTTCGTGGTCATCCTGATACTGATGGATTTCATAACCTTCAGTCTGGATCCGTGGTTCCCGATAGAGGAATACCCTTTGAGATTCTTCGAAAATCACTCGGGGATCCATTGGATGTTCATTGCACTGGTGGCGTCCTACGGATTGGATCCAGATTGTGAATGGATGGCCAATGCCATGAAAGATTTGACTTCATGAAAGATTTGACTTCAAAGTGACGCTACCGCCCATGTAAGGCCTCAGGACCTCTGGGATCGTCACCGTCCCATTCTCCATCTGGTTCTGCTCCATTATCGCGACCAGGGCCCTGCTCGTTGCTATGGCCGTCGAGTTCAGGGTGTGGACCGCAGAGTTTCCCTCTGAGGTTCTGTAGCGCATCCTGAGCCTGTTCGCTTGGTAGTCGGTGCAGTTGGAGCAGGAGACCACCTCCTTGTACGCGCCCGCTCCGGGGAGCCATGCCTCCAGGTCGTACTTCCTCGCCGCGACCGTCCCCATGTCACCCGTGCAGATGTTGACCACCCTGTAGTGCAGGCCCAGGCTGTCCCACATGTCCACCGCATTCGTCAGCAAGTCCTCGTGGTGATCCCACGAGTCCTCAGGATCGCAGATAACTATCTGCTCGACCTTGGTGAACTGGTGGACCCTCCAGATGCCCCTGTCGGAGAGGCCGTGTGCACCAACCTCCCTCCTGAAGCAGGGGGAGACTCCCACCATCTTGATCGGCAGCTCGGAAGGCTCGATGACCTCATCCATCCTCATTGCCGTCAGAGGGTGTTCACTCGTCGCGATTAGGTAGTACTCGTCCGGCTCTATTCCGTACATCACCGTCTCGAAGTCATTCAGATCGGTCACGCCTTCGTAGGCCTCCCTGTTCATCATCATAGGGGGCTGGACAAGGGTGTAACCGCGTTCCATCAGGAAGTCAGCACCGTACTGCTGAAGGGCCATCTCCAGACGAGCGAGGTCGCCCATCATGAAGTAGAACCGGCTCCCAGCGACCTTCGCAGCCCTGGCCTGGTCGACCCACCCGTTCATCTCGATGAGCTCGTTGTGGTTGCGGGGCTCGAAGCCGAGATCCCTCTTCTCGCCATGCAGGCTGTGGAGCGTGTTCTTCTGATCGTCCTCGCCGACGGGGACCTCCTCGTGCAGGATGTTCGGGATCCTCATCCTGAGTACATCCCTCTGAGACAGGCATTCCTCCGAGTGAGCGGTCAGGGTGTCGATTTGCGTGCCAATGTCCGTGACTTCGTCCATGATGGCCTTGGCAGCCGAGTCATCACCCGACTTCTTCGCTTCGGCAATGCCTCTTGCCGCCTCGTTCCTCTTCCTGCGAAGCTGGTCCACCTCGTACTGGGAAGACCTCCACTCCTCGTCAAGTCTGATCACCTCGTCAATGGGGTCGTGGGGAATCCCCCTCCTGTCGTGATCGACCCTGATGACGTCCGCGTTCTCCCTGAACATCGCCATTTCAAGCATCGTAATCGGCCTTTTGGCCCGGCCCCCACCCTTCAAATCATTGGGAGAGAATTAGAGGAACGTGATGTCCTGCCAGAGTTGATCGATTCCTAGGGCGATAGTCCCCGAGACCAAGTATCCCAGGATACTACCGCCATTTAGGAGAGGGAGCCCAGCTTGGGGCCGTCCTCTCGCAACCTGCGTCATCAGGGCTGCATAACCCAATAGTCCGCCAAGCAGAGTTCCAAAACCAACTAGCATCGGACCCAAGTGTACCGGCTGGGTTGGCTCGCCCCAGAAGTCGAAAACCACTGGCCCTGCATCTGGCAGGAATGTAATGGACGAAATGACCAGCATCCCTGGGAATATCACATCACCGAGTCCCATGAAGAGGGCATCTCTGACCTTTGGCCTGCGCTTGGGAGCCTCAGGCCCCTGGTTCGGCATTTCCACAGCAGAATCAGCACTACCCATCACATCCGCTTCCTGCTTCAGGAAGGTGTAGCTGGTGTTCTTCGGTGCGACAAGAAGTACTGGTAACTTCAGATTAATCATAGTGTCAGCTAGCTCGAGCATGTGCTTGCTTCCATTAACCGCCCAGTGGTCATAGACGGCAGCTAGGATCATGAAGAGTATGATCAGCACGGGAACGAAGGCGATCCCAAGCATCACGATAACCCCCGAACCGACAAGCACGCCGACTGTATTCACCACGTACCATTCGGGGAACTTGTGCAGCGTGTACATCATCGCAACCGTGATGCTAAGGCAAACCGCGAAACTCCCATTGGTTCCGACATCTATGCTCAGGAGCCATGCTAGTATTGAGAAAATTGGCAAGACAGCCAATAATAGGCTATATCCCAGAGCGAAGAAGACAATCCCCTTGATCAGCATCTCAAGGCCCTTCCTGGCAAGCCAGATTACCGCTACCGTGAACAGGAATATCATTCCCAACTCAAATACAATGTTTCCAGCCTCGGTCGTTCCTTCCTCGCCGAAGGCCCTCATCGCCTCGAAGTTGTAGAATGGCTGGATGAAAACCCCAATCAGGATGGAAGTGGTGAACATGACCCCCATTCCAGCCATCGAGACCCATTGGTCACGAATTGAAGCCATTATTTCCCTGAACTCCGAATCCGTCATGCCTCCACGACCTTCAAGGCACATTTCACCTTGACCCAGCCATGCCCTCGGGTGGAGACGATGACATCAGGGTCTGGTTGGCAGCTAGAATCGGTGCTGGCATCAGACTCGGTCTTTCGACCTGCTTGGAGATGCTCAAGAGACTCGGAAATCCACAGCATGACTTCCCTAGCGTGCACGTGGCTGGAACTAACGGCAAGGGTTCACTATGCGCCCACCTCTCCGCTCTGGGATCCCGAAACGGAGAGGTGATCGGGCTTTTCACATCGCCTCATCTGATTTCAGTCGAGGAGAGGGCGAGGATAGATGGCAGGCCGATCTCCGAAGGACAGTTCGACCAATTTCTGGCGGAGGTCAGGGAAGCCTGCTCCATCGAACCATCGATTCAACCAACCTACTTCGAGACCACGTTCCTTGCCTCCATGTTAGCGTTCTCCAGGTCCGAGGTTGACAGGGCAGTGATCGAAACTGGCCTCGGTGGCAGGTTGGACTCAACCAGGTTGGTCGATGCAGACATCTGTGCCATCACGACAATATCGATGGATCACGCAGAGATTCTGGGTGACTCCCTCTCCAAGATAGCCACCGAGAAAGCCGGCATTCACAGGCAAGGCGTCCCTCTGATTTGCTTGCATCACGAAGATGAGAGTGTTAGAGAGGCAATCGAGGGAGTAGGTGGCGAAGACGTCATCTGGATATCTCCCGAGAGCAAGGATGCACAAGCCGTGGCAAATCAGATGGCAGTCGAGATCGGAAGAAGACTGGGTTGGGAAGCGCTCGATGTCGATGTCACGTGGCATGGCAGGACATTCTCGCCCCTTTCGTGGTCCGGGGCCAGTTTCTACGTCAGCGCAGCTCACAACTCTGAGAGCATCTCCCATGACATCGGCAGAATTCAAGGGAAGGAGCACATACTCTTGTTGGGGATGACTCAGAAGGAGGATCTGGAGGAATCAATCTCCCAGATATCCAATTCTGACATGCGCGTCAAGACAATCGTAACTGAGGTCCATGGAGGGAGGAGGCAATCGGTTCCGGTAGTGGAGCTCGCGAATGCCATCTCCAAGGCCTCCGGCGAAGATCCCTTGCTGATCCCAGAACCCTCTGATGCCATGGATATTGCAACAGCGATTGCCCTCGAGAAGGGGTGTATGGTTTACGTGACTGGGAGCATTTTCCTGGTTGGGAAGATTATCGAGGAGCACGTCTCAAGAGAGGGGGTAGATCTCTGGGACTTTCTTGCAGCCCACCCTCTTCGTGACCAAACCGAAGGATGATTACCCAACCACCTAGTACAATAGATGTGAGCGATAAGTGGGATGCGCGTTTCATCGAGCTCGCCAGGCACATCTCGGGATGGAGCAAGGACCCGTCCACCAAGGTGGGATGCGTCGTGATTGGCGAGGACCGTGAGATCAGGTCCACTGGGTTCAATGGGTTCCCCAGGGGAATCGCGGATGACTCGAGGCTCGCCGAAAGGGAGCAGAAGTACCCGCTGATCTGCCATGCGGAGGAGAATGCAATTATGCACGCAGCTAGGATAGGCGTCTCACTGAAGGGGTGCGTCGCGTATGTGACATGGCCGCCCTGTACTGTGTGCTCTCGCTCCCTGATACAGGCCGGGATCGTCGAGGTAATCTATCCTGGAGACATAGAAATCCCCGAGCGCTGGGAGAAGGACTTCGCGATGTCCGTTGCAATGATGAAGGAAGCAGGGATCAAGATCCGCTCTACCTAGAGTGACGCCCAGATATCATCCAGCTTACCTTCCAGCTCCTCTATGGTTCCGTCGTTGAGCACTGTGATATCAGCCATGCTGGCTGTGGCGTCCAGAGCCTGTCCAGATTCGTCCTCAGGACTTGCTTCTGCGGCTTCCTGCGATAGGAATGTTTCCTTCTCAATCGGGTCGCCAACCCTCCCTCTCTCGGTCATCCGCTTCCAACGGGATTCCTCGTCCGCTCTGACCTCGATTAGGACGAAGTCCCCCCTGCTCCTCAGTGACTCAACCTCGGCTGGGGTCCTGATGGAGTCAACCACCGCATCCCCTCCATCCAGAATCTCCAGCAGCATCTCCGCGAGAACTCCAGCGCCACCTCTTCTTCGGAGCTCCCTTCCTCCTTCAATCAGGGCTTCCCGGGTTGTCTCTATGCCTTGGTCCCTCAGCCATGTTCGAATGGAGTCGGAGCATGACACGTTCCTGAGCCCCCTTTCGGAGAACCAGCTAACAAGCGTAGACTTTCCAGAGGCGTTCCTACCCGTCAGACCAACTAGCACAACCCCTCCCGTGGGCGTTCGCGGATATTTATTGCCCCTCTGAATTGGGTGCCAAATGACGAAAGGGACTAACAATACTGAGCGCGGCGCGAGGTCTGATAACATGGCGCGACGCAGTACGAAGTCCCTCAGCCCGATTAAGAAGTGGTGGAGGTCCAAGCACGAGTACCACTTTCAGGCATACACTTCCATAACCCTGCTCTCTCTGAGTATCGCTCTGTTCTCATTCATCCAACTTTTCTTCCTTGACTACGCCCAAGAAGCCAGCGATAGGATGGTCACCCTCACCTGGGTCGGCTTCCTCGGAGGTAGCATATCCTTATTCTTCGTCGCACCGGAGTTCTTCTACTTCTACGATAAGAAGCAGACCCTCTCAGAGATACTGGACCTCGATTCGCGTGCTGAGGTGATGAGGAGGAGGAAGGATGCAGAAAATGCCGCCGACCTCCTAGGGGCGCCCTTCCAGTCCAGCCTGAAGGGCCTGTACGAGAGGATGGGAATCAGCATCCCCAAGAGATACTCCACACTTTCGGTGCCCTCCGATGAGGCACCAAGGGGCAGCCCCGAGGAGGAATGAGGTGTCGGATAAGGGAACCGCCAATTCAGACTTAGAGGGCAATTTGGCGATTTCATCAGGTACTCTGTGGATTCGCGAGACTTCCGTGGCAATCGGTCTGGTGGTGCTTCTTCTCGGCTCGATGTGGATTTCCACAGGCTCATTCCCACCGATGGTTGTCGTCGAATCACAGTCGATGATGCATGAAGATGAGGGCTCAATAGGGGCAATCGATCCCGGGGACCTAATCCTCGTAATGAACAAGGACAGAGTGGATATTGTCTCCTTCGTCGAGGCCACCCAAGTGGGAAACGAGAACTACGGGCACGAGTCGCATGGAATGCCCGGAGACGTAATCATCTACAGGAAGAACGGAGGGCAAGACACCCCGGTGATTCACAGGGCCCTGCTTGAAGTAGTTTCCAACGGAAGCGGCTGGGACGTCCCGGGGACCGCGCTCCGAAACGTCGAAACTGTGTCGTTGACCTTGGATTACCAGTGCTCATACCACGGCGGAACTTACAGCCTACGCTTAGAAGGATGGGAGCCTGAGCACTCCGGATTCCTAACCTCTGGCGACAATAACTTCGGGGGTTGCATGATAGACCAGCCAGCTGCAAACTCACAGGGCCAGGGAGGTGGTCTCGTGGACGCCAACGGAAACCCGGTGGAGCCAGTTGAGGAAGATTGGGTTGTAGGAGTGGCCTCATCCGAGATCCCCTGGATAGGTGCCATCAAGCTCGTGACCTCTGGGAACTCCGGATCAGTCACTGCGAAGTCATGGTACTCTCTGACAATCACAATCCTCCTGATACTTCTCTCCCCTCTAGCTGTGGAACGTCTCCCGGAGTGGTTTTCGGATTCAGACGAGGAAGAATAGGACGAAACACGTCGAATTTTTTCTCAATGCCAATTCGTTTAGTTTAAAATAGACGAAAAATTCCGGTTGTTACAAACTGGAGATGAACTTTATGGGAATAGGTATAGAACCGATAGGAGAAATGGTGCTTTTAGCAATGGAGAACGCCCCCGAGAAGACCGAATCAGGTCTTCTCCTGCCTGAGGAGGCACGGGATAAGATGACCCTCGGCAAGGTCGAGGCCGTCGGATCGGACACGAAGAGCGTCTCGGTCGGTGACCGTGTGATTTTCAGGCAGTTCAGCGGGACAAAGATGGAGTGGATGGAGATGGATTACCTTCTCATCCCGGAAGAGGATATTCAAGCTAAGATAATGGGGTGAATAAATGGGAGCAAAGAAGCTAGTATACGGAGAAGAAGCAAGAGTGAAATTACTGGAGGGCATTGACATAGTCGCAAACGCAGTCAAGGTCACCCTCGGTCCAGCAGCGAGAACCGTTGTGCTGGAGAAGTCTTGGGGCAGCCCAGCGATAATCAACGATGGAGTGACGATAGCCAAGGATATCGATCTCGGTGATCCGTTCGCCAACATGGGTGCCAAGCTAATCCAGGAGGTCGCCAGCAAGACCCAGGACAATGCCGGTGACGGCACATCAACCGCATCGATACTGGCCCAGAGCCTCTGCCATCACGGGCTGAAGAACATGGAATCTGGATCAAGCCCGGTGGAGCTGAAGGTTGGATTCGACCTAGCAATTGAGGCCGTTGTAGAAGCCCTGAAGGCCAGAGCCGTTCCGGTCGAGACCAGTGAGACAATCAAGCAGGTAGCCACAATAGCCTCCAACAACGACGAGGAGATAGGCGCCCTAATCGCCGAAGCGGTCGATGCTGTGGGTAGAGAAGGAGTCATCACAGTCGAGGAGGCCAAGTCAATCGAGACCACGCTAAATGTCGTCGAGGGAATGGAATTCAACAAGGGATACATGAGCCCATACATGATTACAGATAGGGAGAAGAGAGAGGCAGTCCATGACAGCCCCCTGATCCTCCTAACGGATCACACGATCAACTCTGCACAGGACCTGCTTCCCACTCTGGAGGCAAGCGTCCAACAGAAGAGACCCCTCCTAATCGTGGCCAAGGACATTGAAGGTGAGGCACTAGCAACCCTAGTCCTGAACGTGGTAAGCAAGGTCGTCAAGGCGGTCGCAGTCAAGGCCCCTGGATTCGGGGACGAGATCTCCGAACAGCTCGAGGACATCGCTGTTCTAACTGGCGCGACACCCCTCTTCAAGGACCAAGGCGCCGACCTCAAGGCACAAGGGCCTTCAAGCCTCGGAAGTGCAGATCGCATCATCGTGGCCAAGAACAAGACCACCGTAGTCGGTGGAGGCGGGAACAAGAAGGCAACCGAGGAGCGGGCAGAGCTTCTCCGAGGACAAGCCAAGCTCTCTACCAGCAAGTGGGACAGGGAGAAGATAGAGAAGAGGGTCGGAAAGCTAACCGGTGGGGTCGCAGTCCTCAAGATAGGTGCTGCCACTGAGACCGAAGTCAAGGAGACCAAGGCTCGGGTGGACGACGCCCTAAACGCAACCAGAGCAGCAATGGCCGAAGGGGTCGTTGCTGGAGGGGGCGTCACCCTACTCAGGGCCCGAGAGGTTCTCACGGAACTCGCGGAAGCAGCAGACGGCGATCGGGCAATCGGGATCAACCTGGTCTACGAGGCACTCGCAGCGCCTACGCGGCAGATCTCTGCCAACGCCGGGGCTGACGGTGACGATGTAATCAGCAACATCATTTCCAACGATGACGAGAACTACGGGTACAACGCACGTTCGGGCGAGTACGTCAACATGGTAGAATCCGGAATTCTTGATCCAGCCAAGGTCACTAGGAACGCGCTAGAGTCGGCAGGATCGATAGCAGGCCTCGTCCTAACCACGGAGGTTTTGATCGCCGATGACCCGGATCAGAAGGTAAACGCCCCGTCGATGCCCGATATGGGCGGAGGCATGGGCGGCATGGGCGGCATGGGATTCTAGGCCAATCGCCGTTCTGACTGGAACATTCATTTCCGAACCCTCCCACGTTGCCTCGCCTCAATGACGACAAAGGGTGACTGAGCTTAGGCACTGACGTGCCCTATGAGTACCGAGAGGCACCTGTTAGTAAGCGAGTTGAAGACATAGCGGTCTCCCGGATATCACATGGGAGCATCCCGCAAGGCCCTACTCATCACCTCTTTACTGATGTTATCAACAATGAGCAGCGGGTGCCTGGCGCTGTCCATCCAACGCGAGATAATGGAGAGCTGGAGGGAGCCTCCCGTGTACATAGACGAGGACGTTACAATTGGTTGGTCGGAGACGTTCGAGACCGGGACAGAGCTCAACTCGGTACTGTATCAGAACGAGACCAACCTCGTTTTCGACGAGACGGCTTCTAGCCTGGTCATCAACTTCAGAGCACAGTTCCCCTACTCAAGCATCCTCGAGGATCTGATCGGGAACGACACAAACACAAACCAGGTGCGTTACGTCGAGGCGAGGCTGTGGGAGCCAGGTGCACAGCAGTCCGGGGGTGCCCCTTTCTGGGAGGTCCGGGCCTCGCAGGATTACCCCGGCGAGAGGTGGGATTGGCAGTTAGACTTCATCGAAGGAACATGGGTGCTAGAGGTAGAGGCGAGGGGCTGGGGGGTGACCACTCCAGTCGAGCAACTGTCCTTCCACGACTCTTTCGACCTATACGCCACCATAACCAAGCCATGCGTTCACTTCCCGAGCTCTCACGAGGTTACTGCTGATGGCGAGATGGAGTGCACTTTCCTCTCAGAGCTAGAAGACTGAGCTCTTGCCCTTTTTCCCCCTCTGCGCAGCGCTTATCAACCAAGTGCAGGTGGCCGCGCTGCTGAGGAAACTGAATGTCGGAGAGTACGTCGCCCCTTGTGCCGCTGGATATGTACCAACTTCACGCTGTGCACATAGGGACCAACCAGAAATCGGCGGACATGAAGCAGTTCCTCGACACCATGCAGCATGACAGCAACGGCCTCCACATAATCGACGTGAACCAGACCGATTCAAGAATCAGGGTTGTCACGAAATTCCTCTCTAACTACGACCCTAAAAGGATCCTCGTGGTTAGCGCAAGGCAGTACGGACAGAGGCCAGCTAGGAAGTTCGCGCAGGCAATAGGGGCCAAGCACATCGTCGGACGTTTCATCCCAGGCACTCTGACGAATCCAAGACTCAGGACATACACCGAGCCCGAGGTGATTATGGTGACAGACCCAGCAGCAGATGCCCAGGCCCTGTCCGAGGCTGTCAAGTCCGGATTACCAGTCGTGGCAATTTGCGATGCCAACAACAGGCTTCGTAACGTAGATCTGGCCCTCCCAGCCAACAACAAGGGACGTCGTTCCCTCGCTCTCGTCTACTGGCTCCTCGCTCGCGAGACCTTGAAGCTACGTGGAACCCTCACGTCGGATCTGGAGTTCGAGCTGGCCGAGAACGTGGATGACTGGGAATCGACCTTCTGAGCTCGACGGCCTCAAAGCCAAGCACAGGCTCCCCCATACAATGGAAGCATCAACTCCTCCTCTGTTCCTCGCCCCGATGGCGGGTGTGACGGACCTGGCATACCGGATTCTCGCGAGGGAGTGCGGTGCGGACCTGACCGTGACTGAGTTCACGGCCGCATCTGGGCTAACCCGGAAGAACACGTACTCTTGGCTGAAGGTCGAGAGCGACCCCCGCGAGTCTCCCTTCATTCCCCAGATTTTCGGGGGTATCACCGATGAGATGGTCCAGACCGTTGAGATGCTTCAGGACAGGGCCGATGTGATAGACATCAACTTCGGATGCCCGGCTCCGAAGGTCTGCAGGAACGATGCCGGGGCCGCGCTCCTCAGGGATCCGGATCGGGTAGTCAGCATGGTCCGGGCTTGCATCGAGGCCGCGAAGGTTCCGATTACGGTGAAGATGAGACTAGGTACGGGAAGCGGACCCAATACAGCTTTGGAAATCTGCAAGAGGCTGGAAAAGGAGGGGGTGCAGCGAGTCTGCGTACACGGGAGGACGCTTAGGCAGAGGTATTCCGGGGAGGCCGACTGGTCTCAGATCAGGCAGATCTCGGAGTCTGTAGGAATTCCAGTAATAGCTAACGGTGATGTCATTGACTCATCATCCGCATTGGAGTGCCTAAAGGAAACAGGTGCAACCGGGCTAATGATTGGTAGAGGGGCCATAGGCAGACCATCTATATTCTACGAGATCAAACGAGATTTGGGATGGGCCACCGAAGCACCTCCATGGGGCGAAGGTGGTGATGCGATAGCTCGGCACTGGTGCTGGAACAGGTATCTAGAACTAGCCGAGGAGATCTATTCGGAAAGCCCCAACAAGAATCTGAAGAGGCATGCTGTTTCTTTCACGAAGGGCCTCCCCGGGGCATCATCCATGAGAGTGGAATTGCACAGGGAGACCAATCAGAGAAAACTCGGCAAGATGGTCTCTGATTATCTGGTAAAATTGGCCACCCCGAACGAGGCTTCTGCAATCTAATCAATCTTCTCGATGCTACTGGCACTGCCCATTATTCTCATCGGCACCGCATCCAGTTGAACTATCAGGACTCTTGAACTACCATCAGCTCGAATCCATATTGGCGATTCCCAGTCAACAGTTACTGAGCTCCCATCTAAGGAAGAGATCCTACCAACGGAGAATTGCAGATCGGAAGCAGCATGGATAACTTCTCCAACTGACAACACCTTTCTCTGGAATGGCGCTACTTCCAGTTGGAAGTTAGACGACTCGTGGCCGACCAATCCACCTTCTCCGGAGACACAAATCATGCAACCCCTGTGCAGGGACTGCTCTCGGAGATTTCGTAAGGCAACTCCGACCCTGTCTCCCGTAATCGCAACATCAACGTCGTCATCCATCACCTGAAGGGACCTAACCACGCCAACATCAGCAGCCGGCATCACCTCTACCTCGTCATGCTTCGAGACTCTCCCAGACTGAACGTACCCTATGGCAACCAAACCCACTCCTTTGACGTTGAAGTGCTGGTCAACTGGTAGAATCAATGGTGAAGAATTCAATTTTTCCATTGAAGATGACATCTCATCTTGGATTTCAAAGAGGTCACTTCTGATCTCATGCTCATCCACCTCGCCCTCTACGACTTCCCAGTCACCCAGGCCGGCTTGATCTAGCATTACCCTTACTTGATCGGAGTCAATCCACACCCCTTCGCTAGGCGAGATTATTCCTTTCCCTCTCGAAATACCAGCACAGCCGAGTGCGACCATCGCCTCGCCCACGGATGCACTCAACTCCCGGATCTCGAGTAATCCTGCCTTAGCCACATCAAGGACGCTTAGTAGCGGTCTGATGCTCTCGGGATACTTGAGGGGCCTCAATAGCGATAGAATCCTGACCTCGCCACCCCTGCTCTCTTTGTGAACGTAAGACTCTATGTCTCTAGTATCGCCCTTCTTCCCCAGCTTCCTCGCCAAGTCTTCCGAACCGACTAGAGCGACGTTGAGGACAGGCATCGGATCACCTACGCCGACAGGCCGAACTTCTCCATAGCCTGAACCATCACGAAGTACCCAGTCACAGTGCAGGCTAGGCCCGCAGCTAGTGCCGGGTAGAAGTCCCAGCTCCTAGAATCAATTAGCCAGGGCATTACGATGAACATCAGCAGAGATGGAATTAGGAGCCAGACAATGTCCCTTGCGAATGCAGAGATCTCGACTGCTGTCTGACCCTCGTGAAACATCATCATCATTGAGAGGACGCTGACAATTGGAATCGATGCTAGTAATGCGGCCATCAGAGTGCTCCTATCCGAAATTTGGGTTATTGAGAAGATAATCAGGGCGGTGAGCAGAATCTTGCCCACATCGAAAGTCCAACCCACGGGTCCCGCTGGGAATTTGCCCTTTAGTTCATTCAGTTCCGCACCCACCTTTCGACCCCGATGTGCGCCTGCCCGACTGCTGGAAGCCCTGGTCTTCAGGAAGGATGACCTGAATCGACTATCTTCTGGATCTCAAGACGAATTCGAGAACCCAGTTCAATAGCTTATTGTTGGAGATGAAACCTACAAACCTATTGACCACACTCTCGGCGAATCTAAACAATCGATGACCAATCGTGGTCTTCCCTGTCATCAATCATCAAGCGAGGGAGGTGCTCTTTATCTTGACCCTCTTGAGAAAGCGACGTGTTCCTGGAGCTGGTGAGATTCCGCACGATGAACTTCACCTGCATACCAATACATATGGGCAGCCACTCGAGATGCCAGATGACGGTCGATCGCCGAGAGTACCGTGATGGGGGGAAGATTTCCATCGATAACCCAAATGATCCTCTCGACTTGCTCTCTAAATGGATTCAGGAAGCAAGAGAAAATGGAGTCATTGAGCCCAATTCCATGAGTCTAGCTACGGTCGATGCATCGGGAGCCCCTCGTAATCGGATGGTTCTACTAAAGTTCCTGGAGGGGGATGAGATAGGCTTCTTCACAAACATGGAAAGCGACAAGTCAGTCGAGATACATGCACTCCCTTTTGTTTCCGCAACAATCTGGTGGCCGGAAATGGAGAGGCAGGTAAGGATCGAGGGCAAGGCCTCGGAAATGGACAGGTCGAAAGTCGAGGAATACCACTCATCTAGGCCGAGGAAGAGCAGGATTGCAGCATGGGCATCGGATCAGAGTCGCACGTTAGAAACCCGAGAAGAGCTGCTGAGGAAGTTCGAGGAGATCGAATCCGAGTTCGAAGGAAAGGAGATCCCACTGCCACCATTCTGGGGAGGATTCAGAATCACCCTCGACCGTGTCGAGTACTGGTTGGGAAGACCAAGCAGATTGCACGAGAGAGTCGTTCTAACTAGGGATGCCGACTCGTGGTCGGAGCAGCGCCTTTACCCCTGAATATATCCTTCTAGTAGGAGGTTTGGTTAGCTTCGTACGCCTTCACCATAGCAATCCTTGCTAGGAGGATAACTAGCACTGCCGACGAGAAGAGAATGCCACCCAGGAGGGGGGAAGTCCTCACCAGCATGAGGCAGAACCCTGTGATTCCACATCCGTAACTGACCATCTCGCAAATCGATGCCAATCGTAGAATCGAGTCGGGCATTACCAACTTCTCCGAGGAGTCGTACTCCCTGATCATCCTCGATAGGAGAATGTACAGTCCTTGGAATGGAATTGCCAGGCAGAAAAGCCCCATGGCTAGTACCAGGGCCTTCTCGTCTGGGTTTGCGCTGATCTCACCCCCCTTCCAGAACAGGTTGCTCAGGCCAACCGAAAGCAGGCCTGTGTGAATCAGCGCAGAGGTTGTATTAGGAGATCCGACCTCTGACGATTCTGGTACCACGTATGAGTTGCTCATTGAGGCACTATTGAGAATTGCGATGGTATCGTCTGTATTACTGCCGGTTATCTGGTAGCCTGCTTCGCATCGCCCTCTTCCAAATCGGTGGAATCAGGAAAGCCCAAGGTTGGGTGCCAATATCAGGCTCACTCATACAATTCGGCGTGGAGTGACCTGACCTTAGCGATTTTCGGTGCTACCACCGCAACACAGTATGGGTTTGATGATCCGTTCCTAGCGAAGTAGTCATGGTGGTGCTCCTCAGCCTCCCAGAACCTCTCCAGTTGCACAACTTCAGTGACCACGGGCTCCTCGTAGTACTGGGAGACCTCCTCGATGGCTGCCTCCGCATCTTTTCTCTGACCTTCGTTCGTGTACAGGACTATGCTTCGATACTGTGGACCGACGTCGTTGCCCTGACGATTCAATTGGGTGGGATCGAATAGAGTGTGGAACACCCTAAGCAGCGTCATCCGAGGAATCACTTCGGGGTCGAAGGTCACTCTGACGACCTCGGCATGACCGGTCTTCTTCCCGCACACCTGCTCGTAAGTCGGGTTCTCCACATGGCCGCCGCTGTATCCAGGGACTACCTCGTGAACTCCCCTGAGTCCTAGCAACCCTCCTTCTACGCACCAGAAGCACCCGCCTCCGAGATGCAGTCCCTCCATCGGACTATCTCCTGTAGTTGGGGGCCTCTCGCGTTATCTCCACATCATGGACATGGCTCTCGGAGAGCCCAGCATTCGTGATTCGAACGAATTTGCAGTCGGACTGCATGGCCTGTATCGTAGGATTTCCAGTATAACCCATCGAGCTCCTAAGACCCCCCATCAGCTGGTATAGGACTTGGTCAACGGGACCCCTGGTAGGCACTCGTCCCTCGATCCCCTCTGGCACGTACTTCTTGGCGTCTCCCTGGGATGACTGAAAGTATCGATCAGAAGATCCCTTGTTCATTGCACCCAGTGACCCCATGCCACGATACTGCTTGTATGTCCTACCTTGGTAGAGGATAGTCTCTCCCGGAGACTCATCGGTACCTGCAAGTATCGATCCAACCATTACACAATCTGCACCAGAGGCGATTGCCTTGGCGATGTCCCCGCTGTACTTGATTCCCCCATCAGCGATTACTGGGACGTCTCTCTTGGAACACGCCTCGACTGCGCTCATTACTGCAGTGAATTGCGGTACTCCAACACCAGTGACAATTCTGGTGGTGCAAATTGATCCGGGCCCTATGCCGACCTTGATTGCATTCGCACCGCTTTCGATGAGTGCTACTGCTGCTTCTCCGGTACCGACGTTGCCGGCAATAATCTGCGCATTGGGACCAGCTTGGTCCCTGATTGTACGAACCGTTTCCAGGACTCCATGAGAGTGCCCATGAGCGGTATCCACAGCCACTGCATCAGCCCCTGCTTCAAACATGGCTAGTGCCCTTAATATCCCATTCTCGCCCGTTCCAGTGGCAGCGACTACGCGAAGCCTGCCACGCTCGTCTTTGCAAGATAGCGGATTGTCCCTAGATCGATTAATGTCGCGAACCGTGATCAGGCCAGAGAAGCCCCCCTCTGAATTGACAACTACCAACTTCTCTATCCTGTGCCGGTGGAGTAGTCTCTTCGCTTCTTCTAGGTCTACTTGCTCTGGTACGGTAACCAAATCGGTTGTCATTACCTCGGATATCGCAGTTCCCTCGTCCTCGACGAACCTGATGTCTCTGTTTGTCACCATCCCAACGATTCCCCCGTCACCATTGATGACCGGGAAGCCGGAGAAGCCATACTGAGCCTTCATCGTTCGCAGCTCCCCAACGGTCATCGTTGGCCCCACCGTCACCGGCTCAAGAACCAAGCCTGACTCAAACCTCTTGACCTTGCTCACCTCTCCCGCCTGTTCCTCGATGGGCATGTTCCTGTGGACAACCCCGATCCCTCCGCTCTGGGCCATTGCGATGGCCATCTCTGCCTCTGTAACCGTGTCCATCGCTGCAGACACTATGGGTGCGTTGAGCTCGATATCGGTAGTGAGTTTGGCGGACAGGTCAACCTCAGCTGGGAGTACGGCTGACTCTGCTGGCAGTAGGAGAACGTCGTCGTAGCTCAGTGCGGTCTCTAACTGCGCCATTAGGGATACGCGTGGAGACTTGTACTTCAACGATTCCATGTAAGGACATTGAGTCCCGATTCCGACCCGAATCTTTGACGGTTGCTTCCGCTGGTTTCAAGAAACCCCGGTTGGCCCCGGACGTGGTGGTAACGTGATTAAGCCGGCTATAGTAGGATGGAGGGAATGGATAGGACTGCCCGAGATCCAGAGGAAACCTATCCTAGCCAAGATAGACACGGGGGCATGGTCAAACACACTTCATGCGGCTGACATAGAGATTGTCGAGTCCAACCCGGAGACCAGAATCAGGTTTCGATTGGAGGAAGACGGCAGATGGACTGAGAGGCCCCTACACAGATGGCGGAGGATCAGGGACACGAGTGGCCAGGAGACCATGCGACCCGTAATCAGGACGACCATCGAGATTGCATCCAGAGACTTCGACGTCGAGGTGTGCCTAGCAGACCGCTCCCAACTCAAGCACCGTATGATACTAGGTAGAAACTTCCTCAGGTTAGGATTCATCATAAATCCGTCAAGGCAGTGCATCCACACAATGGTCCGGTCTGAGGACAGGGCCGAGATAGGATACATGGACTAACATCCCTTTTGTGTGTCGACCCTATCCGAGACGCGTGATCGACAGCATTAGAGTGGCCCAGACCGGGCCAGAGGTCCCCTCTCCATGGTGGTTGAAGGGTGCTGCTATCTTCATCGGGATTCTAGGCCTCTCGTCTCTGCTCGGGGCCGTCTCCCTGGCGTTCTCCGGGATTATGATGGATTCTATGATGGCCGAACTCGACCCCGAGGAGCTGTGCGCAGATGACCCCGAGAGGGAGGAATGCGAGGCATTCATCGAATCCATTTCGGAGATGTCCGATATGCCCCTATGGGATGTCGGAGCGGCATTCTCGGCCCTCCTCTTCCTCCTATCCATACCAACGACCATTATCTTGTGGAATGGGGAGGACAGAGACACCGCACTCAAGTTGGCATGGACGTGGGTCGCCATCCACGCGACCTCCCAATTCTATCTCGTACACTCCTACATGTCTTGGATGGACGACTTCTACGACTCCATCCCAATCGATGACATGGGCTGGGTCAGCCTCTTCACAGCGATAGCATCGTATGGCAGCGTCCTGATGTGCGAGCTCACAATGGCAGCCGGACTCGTCCTGATCTCGTACAAGACCCGCCCTCCGACCGCATTGGAAATGCCCTCTGCATTCCACATCAGCGATGAGTGA
>LWDU01036384.1_pt1 | contig 21952 bp, 13 predicted proteins | sample 727161 | NCBI WGS metagenome assembly LWDU01 (sample SAMN04566230, study PRJNA314399) | hydrothermal vent metagenome | isolation source: deep sea hydrothermal plume seawater | place: Mexico: Gulf of California, Guaymas Basin | collected 2004-07-11
GCCCGACTGGATGGTACCGTTGTCGAGATGTCTTCTGATAAGGTGATTGAGATGCGTTTCGCGATCACTGACATCACCGAGCGCAAGTGCGCGGAAGAGGCGCTGGAAGAATCATGTGATGAATTGGAACGGCGCGTCGAGGAGCGGACCGCCGAAGTGACCACGAAGAACCGGAAATTGCAACAGGAGGTCGAACACCGCAGGCTCGCCCAACAGGAGGCCCAACAAACGCAGCGGCAGCTGGAACACGTCACCCGCGTTGCCACAATGGGCGAGATGGCGACAGGTCTGGCCCATGAACTCAACCAGCCGTTGGCAGCCATTACCATGTATGCGGGATCGTGTCTGCAGAAACTAAGAACAGCAACCGCCGATCCGCTCGGCCTTTCGCCGGCACTTGAAGGAATCGCAGAACAGGCACTGCATGGTGGTGCCGTCATTCGACGGCTCAGAACGCTGGTCAAGGGTGAGGTCGATCAACACAAACCCTTTCGTCTGGACGATATGATTCACGAAGTGCTGACGCTGCTGGAGCCTGAGCTGAGGGACACGAACATTGAATTGACGTGTCAAATCGCCGACCTGCCTCCGGTCTACGGAGACTCGGTCCGGATTTCACAAGTTGTGCTGAACCTGGTTCGCAATGCCGTGGACGCAATCAGTGCCGGTGACAATGGACAGCGTCTGATATCCCTGCACGCGTCAGCAGGGGATGGAGCCCAGCTGGAAGTCACCGTACGTGACACGGGCTGTGGACTGAGCAACGAATCACCAGACGCGATCTTTGAAGCATTCCATACGACAAAAAGCCACGGCATGGGAATGGGGCTGGCGATCAGTCGCACCATTATTGAATCGCACAACGGTCGAATCTGGGTGTCGTCAGATCAGCAGCCGGGCACGACATTCCATTTCACGTTGCCAATCGCTGACGCAGCGGCCGTACCGCAATCCACACAACTGGATGCCAAAGCTGCCGTCATCGATGCAGGCACGCAACAAGAGTCAATCGTCTTCGTCGTGGATGATGACTCCGGCGTGCGAACTTCTCTGCGTTTTCTGTTGGAAGGAGATCGGATTCCTGTACAAGTCTATGCCTCCGCAATTGAATTCTTAGAGGCCAGCAATTCGTCAATGCACGGCTGTCTGGTGCTGGACGCCGGAATGCCGGAAATGAGCGGCATTGAGCTGCTGGACAGGCTGGCGATTGAGAAGATTGAACTCCCGGTCATCATGATCTCAGGCCACGGCGATTCACAGACACAGGAGGTTGCCAGAAAGCGCGGGGTCAGGGAGTTTCTCACAAAACCATTCCCAAGTGAGAACCTCCTGTCGTGCATCCGCCGAATCACTGCCGGAGAACAATGACAAAACTAAAAAAACATGATCAGACTCATAAATAGTCGTTTAGCTGGACGACTCGCTCCCCCACTCACTGAGCTCCAGCATGTCCGAACAGACGGCGAAGTCGAAAACACAGGCCGAACTTCGAGAGCGCGCAGAAGCGGCACTGCGGCAACAGCCAATAGCTGCGTCGAATGCGTCGGTCGATGCGAACGACAGACTCATTCACGAGCTGCGCACCCGTCAGATCGAACTGGAGGTGCAAAACGAGGAGCTTCGCCGTGCTCATGCGGAGCTGGCCGAATCTCGTGACGACTACGCAGATCTTTACGACTTTGCTCCCGTTGGATATGTGACGGTCAGTGACAGAGATCTCATCCTGAAGGCAAATCTCACCCTGATAGACTGGTTGGGCAGGGACAGACAGTCGGTTGTCAACAAACGGCTGTCGGCTTTCGTCGTGGATGAGGATCAGGATGTCTTCTACACTTTTTGCCGCACCGTACTTGAGGGCCAGCAGACGCGATCTTGTCAGCTGCGGATGCACAGGGTTGGTGCCGATCCATTCTGGGCTCAGCTGGACGGTGCCGTAGTTGAGACGACTGGGGACAGGGAATTTTACCTGCGTCTGGCGATTACAGACATCACCGAGCAGAAGCAGGCACAGAGCGCGTCTTTGAAGAGCCAGCAGCAATTGGATGCGTTCTTCACGGAATCACCAGCCGGCCTGGCCATCGTTCATGGTCAGCTTCACTGTGTAAAAATCAACCAGACATTGGCCCGCTTCAACGGGTCGACGGTGGCGGAGTACAGCCGACGCACAAAACAGCCCTCTGCTTCGGAGTTTCGAGGCATCCCTGGATAATGCCGCCTTCAGTTCCGGACCAGTCGTGCTGTCTCGTATACTGATGACCGCGGATATCGCGTGAATCGGGTGGACGCCCGACAACACGCGGGGCGCCGGCACATACTCCGCCATTCGTGCCGCGAATATCCCCGAACCCGAACGATGCGCATTCAGGGGAGCAACAAATTGAAATCATTCAGCCGACTTCTGCTCAGCGCTGGCCTGTTTGTCGGCACAACGGGGTCGCTGCTGATCGCAGCAGACGAATTGCGGCGGAATGTTGCGGTTGGTCTGCGGAGGCAACTGTTTGTAGACGACTACGTGGTCGCGAGAAAAGAGAACGTGGTGCGCGAGCTGGGCGAGGTGACCAAGGCCAATGGCGGCAGGCCCATTCTGGTGGCGGACAAGCCATGGGAGACTGATCACCTGTTGATCGGATCTGTGTTTCGCGACGGAGACAGATTCAGAATGTTCTATAAGGCCGGGTACGCTCCACCGGCTGCCCCACCTTCTGATCGCGACCGCCGAATCTGTCGATGGTCTGCGCTGGACAAAGCCAGAGCTGGGAATTCGTATCTTCAATGGCAGCGCAAAAAATAATCTCATCGGACGGATGGGAATGACCTGTTTTCTCGATCCGCACGAGACGGACCCCGAACATAAGTACAAGGCTGCCTACTCTCACTGGCAGAAAATGTCGGCCGCGCTGGCCTATTCGCCCGACGGACTGCACTGGACGCCGTACAACAACACACAGCCAGTCACTTACCGTGCAGCCGACACGATCAACCAGCTGCTATGGGATGAAGATGCTGCTGTCTATCGTCTCTACACGCGGGAGGACTATCAGAGCAAGCTGCGTGCGAAGATTGAAGTCCGGGGCACACGCGACATGACCAATGCGGATGTCAAGGCGCACTCGGCCGACTGGACTACCACGCGACGGTGGCTGCTCGATCGCGAAGGTCCGGAAGATTACAAACGCCGCCAGATCTACAGCCTTAACGGGTGGATGTATGAGGGGATCCAATTCGGACTGTTGTGGTCACTGGATTGGCCGACGGACCTCAGGCACGAACGCGACGTGATGAATTGTTACATCGCCACGACGCGTGGGGAACAGGACTGGAATCTGCACTGGATCTACACAGACCAGCCACTGATTCCTCGGGGGCCCGCTGGCAGCTTCGACAAGGATTGGGTGCAACCGGCCATCAACATCGTCACCTGGAATGACAAACACTGGATCTATTATGGCGGGGCTCGGGAGCGGCACGGAATGGAGGGCCGCGGTCCCATCTCGATCGGGCTGGCAACATTGCCGTTGGACCGCTTCGTGGCTCTCAGCACCGGGGGAAAAGGTACGGTCCTTTCAAAGCCGTTTACGCTGGTGGGCAATCGTCTGCAGATCAACGCAGTTACAAACATCGGCGGGCACGTTCAGGTGGAACTTCTTGATGCCCCTTCGTCGGAGATGCATTGCGTCACGACGTGACATTCAACGGCGACGGCGATCTTTCCGCCCTGAACGGAACGACGATCTCACTGCGGTTTCATCTCAAAGACGCAAAACTCTACTGCTTCGCTTTCGTTAAGTAGTGGGTTTCGCGACAGTGCTTCGACGGACGGGATCTTCCAGGTTATAGTTTTTCAGCGAATGACATCCTTGTGCCGAATCTTCCATCAGATTTGCGCTCTCATGCGAACACTCACGATTGCCCTGCTCGTCAGCAGCTTGACGGGGATCTCGGGATTCACAGAATCAAGCGGTGCGGACGACAGACACCTGAAAGTTCGCCGTCTTTTTGCGCAGCATTGTCTGGAATGCCACGGCCCCGATGCCGATCAGCGGCAGGCTGAACTACGACTCGACGATAAAANNNCCCGGATCACCGGAAATGAGTGAACTGTTGCGCCGCGTTGTCGCGAAGGATGAAACTCGAATGCCTCCGCCTGATGCCGGAGACGGGCTTTCTGAAGTGGAAATCCGTCTGGTGGCCGAGTGGATTCGGAACGGAGCATCGAGGACGACTCACTGGGCATTTCTTCCGCCGGAAGATCATGCCCTGCCGAACGTCGCAGACTCACAATGGAGCCGGCAGTCGCTGGACCGCTTCATTCTCAGTCGTATGGAAGCCGCCGGTCAGCCGCCGACCACCGCAAACCGCCGCACACTGATTCGCCGGGTCTACTTCGACTTGACTGGTCTGCCGCCGACGCCGCAGCAGGTGCAGGACTTTCAGAGCGACATGGCTCCCGAGGCATGGACTCGCGTGATCGACGAACTACTTGCGTCTCAGCTGTATGGACAGCGTTGGGGACGACACTGGCTGGACGTCGCTCGCTATGGAGATTCCAACGGCAGTGACGAGAACCATGCTTACCCGCTGGCCTGGCGATACCGCAACTACGTCATCGATTCCTTCAACGCCGACATTCCCTTTGATCAATTTGTACAGGAACAGCTGGCGGGCGATTTGCTGACTAACCCAGCCCGCGCAAACGAAGGGGTTACTGCGACGGGATTTCTGGCGATCGGCACCAAAATCCTTGCCGAGAAAGATCCGGTCAAGAAGCAGGCCGACATCGTGGACGAGCAGATCGATACCATCGGAAAATCTTTGCTGGGTTTCACCATCGCCTGCGCTCGATGTCACGATCACAAATTCGATCCGATTCCAACAAAGGACTATTACGCACTGGCCGGTATTCTGCACAGCACCATGCTGGAAGATCGAGTTCTCGCCACGCAGGAGTTTCTGGCTGCGGAACAGCGGCATGATCGACAGCTTGCTGAGCTGGATGCAACACGAAAACAACTGGAACAGAAACTCGCCGAACACGGAAACAGTATTCTGAATCGTCAGGCCGAGAATTTCCAACGAGGCAACGCGGCGACTCTGAAAACCGGATACGGTGAGGCTATCGGAATTATCAGCGATCGCCGAGCGCAGCTGACATGGGTGGAATGGGACTTTGACATCAAGCAGAAGGGCAATTATCTGCTTCAGTTTCGCTACGCCGCCTTGAATGCGCGACCCGGAACGCTCTCGATCAACGGACACGTCGTTAAGAAACCAGCCGTTAACCAGCAGACAGGAGGCTGGATGCCACTGCATCAGAAATGGCTGGCGGAAGGTGACTTTCCGTTTGAGGCAGGCATGAACACTGTGCGCTTCGAATCCGAGCCGCTGATGTCTCACATCGACCGCGTGCGCCTGATTCGTGCCGACGGTGATGACCTGACAAATGTGCTGGCCCGTATCAATGAGGTTGCAAGCCAACAAAAAGCTCTCTCGGAAAGTGTGCCCCAGGCAGCGAAGGTCATGGCGGTCGCTGATGATGATCCCCACGATGTTAAGGTTCATCTGCGAGGTAGCCATCTGTCCCTGGGTGAGACGGTGTCTCGCGGATTTCCAACGGTGGCTTCCGCTGTCGATAGGAAAAACGCTCTGCTTAAATTCGATATCGATGCAGGAACGAGCGGGCGGCTGCAACTGGGCCGCTGGATGACCGACTCAGAAAGTGGAGCTGGCCGTCAGCTCGCTCGCGTTATCGTGAATCGTGTGTGGCAGTGGCATTTTGGCCGCGCGATCGCTCCGTCGCCGAATAACTTCGGCCTGCAGGGCAAATTGCCAACACATCCTGAATTGCTCGACTGGCTGGCGCTGAGACTCATCGAAGACGGATGGTCACTAAAAGCACTGCACCGTCGCATTCTGAATTCGGCCACGTATCGACAACAAACCGCAGCGAAGGCAAATCTGCTTTTCGCCGGCTACCCGCGACAACGAATGGACGCGGAGGTCATCCGAGACACACTGCTTTTTCACGCAGGTCGACTCGACACAACGTCGGCCCAACACCTTGCTGGTGTGACATCTCAGAACCCGTCGCCGGAAGATTTGCGCAGGAACGAAGATGTTCATCGCAACTCTGATAAACGCTCTGTCTACCTGCCGGTGGTCCGCTCCAACCCGTTCCGTTTTTTCGCGCTATTCGATTTCCCCAACTCCACCACATCCGTCGGACAGCGAGACGTCACAACCGTGCCGACTCAGGCATTACTGATGATGAACGATCCGTTCCTGATGGATCAGGCCCATCGATTCGCAATGTCGGTGCTGAAGACAACAACCGGTCCGGCTGTTGTGAGGGACATCTATTCACGTCTGTTCAATCGGTGTCCCAACGCAATTGAGGAAGATGCCGCGCAGACTTTTGTTCGGATGTATTCTGCCACGATTGATACGGATAACGCTGAACAGGAAGCATGGGCGGCATTCTGTCATACGCTGATGTCGTCAAGTGAGTTTGTCTATGTGGAATGAAGCCGTCAAACCGTTGTCACGACGAAATGCTCTGAATCGTGTCGCCCTCGGATTCGGCAGTCTGGCATTCAACAGCCTGATGGCCGATGCCGGGTCTGGTCAACACGCCACTGTCCCTTCGACGTCAGGCCCCCTGGTTCCGCGCCAGCCACACTTTCCCGCCAGAGCAAAGCGGATTATCTTTTTGTTTATGCACGGCGGGCCGTCGCACATTGATTTGTTCGATCCGAAGCCTCAACTGACAACCGACACGGGCAAACAGCTTCCCTTTACGGGCTCACGTGTCACCTTCGCGAAACGGGGCAGCCTGATGGGTAGCCCATGGCGTTTTCGCAGGTGTGGAGATTCCGGCTTGCCGATGAGCGAACTCTGGCAGTATCTGCCCACGGTGGCGGACGAGCTCTGCATGGTGCATTCACTGTGTGAAACGAATGTCTCGCACGGTGGAGCATGCATGAAACTCCACACCGGAGACGAAGCTCAATTACGCCCCAGCATCGGTTCGTGGGTGAGCTACGGTCTGGGCACGGAGAATCAGAATCTGCCGTCCTTTATCACGATCTGTCCGACATCGCTGCATGGTGGAGTCAACAATTTCGGATCTGCCTTTCTGCCCGCCGTACATTCGGGAGTCGCCCTGGGAACGCCCGGGTATCCTAATTCGGCCGCGAAAGATGCGACGTTTGATTTTCTGAGCAACGCGCGACGCACGCCCGATCAGCAGCACCTTCAACTGCAGCTGCTGCGCAGGCTGCATGCAGAACGAAGGTCCGGTGATCTGGAACTGGATGCCAGACTGCAGTCCTTTGAACTGGCTTTCCGCATGCAGACGGCAGCACCGGAAGCCATGGATCTTTCGGTCGAGTCTCAGGCAACTCAGCGGCTGTACGGACTTGACGATCCGGTGACGGAGAATTTTGGCCGCGAGTGTTTGCTGGCACGTCGCTTTGCTGAGCGAGGCGTGCGTTTCATCCAGGTAAGTCATGCAAATTCACTGCCGTTCAACAACGAGCAATGGGACCAGCATTCGCATCTTGTAAAGGGCCACTCCATCAACGTTCGACAGATCGACAAACCCATCGCCGGCCTGCTGACCGACTTAAGACAGCGCGGTCTGCTGGAGGACACGCTCGTATTGTGGGGGGGAGAGTTCGGCAGAACGCCGACGGTTCAAATCGGCAACGCAGAGTTCGGCCGCGACCATCACACGGAGGGTTTCACGATGTGGATGGCGGGTGCCGGCGTCAAGCAGGGATTCCGATATGGAAGCACTGACGAATACGGCTACTACGCAACAGACAACCGATGCACCGTCCACGATTTACACGCCACGCTGCTGCATCTGCTCGGTCTGAATCACACACATCTGACGTGGCGTCACAGCGGACGAGATCTGCGACTGACCGACGTTTACGGCGATGTTGCGACTGAAATCCTTGCCTGACCGGCTCGCGAAGGCGAATGTCCGATCAGTTCGCGCTGCACGTCGTGGCGAAATTGCCGGCAACTCCCAGGCCCATGTTTCAAACGTCTCAGATCCTGACTCGAAATGTGACTGAATAAGCCGCAGGAGCGTCCAATTTTGCTCTCACAGAGACGGAAAGGAAAGGGGCGGAAAGTACTCTTCGTAGTTCCTGGCGTGCAGGTCGTCTTGCTCGGGTAGTGACGCTGCCACGAAGTTTCCAGTGAGGCTCCACGCCGCCAGCATCGCACCAACCCAGACGACGCCGTCCCCGCCCCGAAAACACAGCGGAATTTTACGGATCCGGAATCGAAGATCATGAAGACTTCGAACAAGGGATTTGATCAGTGTGGAAGCTGTTCAGGAGCGGCGCGCTCGCGATAAGCTGAAATTGTTGCCGTGGAGTCGTACGCCGGGACTTCCTGTCGTGTTCAATACCCCGAATCGGCGTCGCCGGCCCATCTTCCTGGCCGTTCGCCAGACGCCGCAGATCAAACCAGGCGGCACACGAAACGTTTGAAGTTTTAGTACTGACCGGGGCCGCCACGCGAGGCTTTCCGGACAGCCTGCTAGCCGTCCTTTTTCTTCATGCGGACGATGCCATCCCAATCGGCGGGAGCCGTTCGTCCGTGTTGAGTGATCTGCATGGCCAGAAAGTCCTGAGCACGGTCGTCAGCCGACATGCTGTGCAGAAAACGCCACGCCTCGCTCCAATCGCCGTCGATAAAGCGTTGCAGCCCCGTTTCGAAGTCCGCCAGATGCTGGTTCGTCAGCAGGGGGAACGCTTCTTCTGACGGCACCAGTTCACTGACGACCAGCGAGTTGTCCATGCCGTACGGTAAAACGTGCAACAGCCTGCGTACTCGACAGTCGAAGCTGTCGGCGTTCTCCCGAATCAGCCGATCCAGGTTGTCGTCGATCAGAATTGGAACGTGCAACTGTCGGGTCATGCCCTCCAGCCGACTGGCGAGATTGACCACCGGACCAAAGACAGTGACTTTCACCTGTTCTCGAGTTCCGATTTTTCCCGCCACGGCGCGTCCGTGAGCGATGCCAATGCTGGTTTCAAAATCCGTCAGCGGATGATCCGGATCGGCGTGCGCTTTCGCGAATTCCTCACGAATCGCCAAGGCGGCTCTGCAAGCATTCAGCGGAGCTTCGTCGCTGCTGATGGGCCAGCCCCAGAAACCCAGCGCCGCGTCACCCTGAAAATCTCCGGTCACTCCGCCAAACCGCAGAATCTGGCTGGTCATTACCTCCAGTGCCAGGCTCACTCGTTCCAGCAGGCCAGTCAGGTCGTCAGCCTGTTCTTCTGCATGCTGACTGAAGCCCCGCAGGTCGCAGAACAACACGGTAACATCGCACTCACGTGGTTCCAGCAGCGATGTGTCAAGGTCCTTGCCCAATGCTTCCAGCACCGGCGGCGAAAAGAACTGTCGCAGCCCGGTCTGCTGACGTTCCAATTCTCGCTGCCGTTGCAATGAACCGACAATTTCTGCAATGAACTCGGTGAACTTGATATCGGCGTGCAGTCGTTTTTGATTTGTTTTTGCACCTTCGCCGGGACTGTGCCCTGCGATGTACAGTGCCCGTGCAGTGCCCGTACGTGCGGACGCATCGGCCTGCGCGGTCGTCGCATTCGCAGATGACAGGTCATGAAACGGTGTGCAGAATGCCCAGTTGAAACCGGCGTGTTGAGTGTATCGGCTGTCCTCTGCATCGGATTCATCCCACACATGCAGCACAGTCCGCCGTTGCTCGAACGAGTTGCTGATTAAGCGACTGCTGGGCTGCATGGATCCGTCCGCTTCGAACCGTCGCTCCTGGTGCAGCACTACCGGCTTGCCGTGCGTCGGCTCCAGCGCCACAACGGCCACTCCTTCTGCGTGCTGAATTCCCGCCAGCAGCAGGTTGGCCAGCCGGACGAACAAATCGCGTTCCACCCCGGATTCCCGAATCACCGCCGGCAGACTCGTCAGCACCTCAATTCGCTTGTCCGCATCCTCATAACGCAGCTGTTCCAGTTGCTGGCGGTCGATGGACAGTTGCTGAACCGAATTGCTGCGCGGTGAGTCACTCTGCGTGACCTGCTGCACCTCAAAGCGAGTGGCCCCGATGACGAACGACTGACCAGCCTTTAGAACGACATCCTGCGTCGTGCGACCATCGACAAACACTGGGTTGGACGCGGCGTCCAGCGACTGCAGGCGTACGCCCTTTTCGGACGGCTGCAGGGAAGCGTGATGCCTGGAGATCCGATCGTCCCAGGTCGTGCTGATATCGTTGTCGTCGGCACGTCCCAGCCGATATTGCTTGTCATCCGCCAGCAGAAACTGACGATCCAGCATCCGACAATCATGAAAGGCAAGCAGACGATGCATGGGCGACCGGGCAGGAAACAGAGTGTGCAGGCAGGGGGAGGTTACACAGATTCCTCAAAATCACCAGTCAACGGTGATCGGCGGGCCGCCCCGCCAGCCGATTCGAGCTGACGCTCGGAACGTGTTGAGCCCGCTGCGGACGGTGGCCACAGAGGTCATCGCCGGATTCAAGGACGTTTTTACGACACTATTCAGACGTAGGTTCCGGCTGCACCGGTGGGCCTGTGCCCGCTGGGCCACGCGACAACGCCCATTTCAGAAGTGGGGGCGTGATCATTGTGGTCACCATGACCATGACCACAATCGCGGAAAATGTGGCCTTGTCGATGACCTCCCCGCCGTCGGGGGTTTTCAGGCCCTGGCCAACCTGAGCGAAGATCAGACCAACCTCGCCCCGCGGAATCATGCCCAGACCCACGGCCAGTCGGTTCAGGCCGGGTTCACGCACACCGAAGGCACACACCAGCTTGCCCAGGATGGCGACAACCGTCAGGCCAATGGCCAGCATCCACACCGACCCTCCTGTGAATTGTGAAAGATCAACGGCGATTCCTGTGGCCACAAAAAAGATCGGAACCAACAACGCGGACAGCGGAGCCAGCGCGTCTTCCAGTCGGTGGTTCTTCCACTTCTCTCCCACTTCCTGGTAATGTGAACCTTCCAGAATCAGACCCGCCGCAAATGCACCGATGATGGGAGCCAGTCCCATCTCGCTGGCCCCCCACGAAAACAGGAAGCAGATCATCAGTGCCGTGGTAACCAGCAAACCATGACCGCGTAAAAAACTCGCCCCGCGGAACAGCAGGCGGGGAAAATGAATGGCGCCCAGAAAAAGTGCCCCCGCGAGGAACGCGACGGACAGTCCCACGATCTTGAACAAAGTCATCAACTGGAACTGGTCACCTTCCACGATGACTCCGGACACAACCGCCAGGACCACCAGGCCCAGCACGTCGTCGATGACTGCGGCTCCCAGGATGATTTTTGATTCGCGATCCCGACTGCGTCCCAGATCTTTCAGAACTCGGGCCGTGATTCCCACACTTGTGGCGCACAACGTAGCTCCCAGAAACGCGGGCACCTGCCAGTCAGCAGATGTCTCACTGACCAACAGGTAGCCGACACCGAATCCCAGAACCATCGGCACAGCGACACCCAGCAAAGCGACCAGTAAAGAAGAGACGCCCACCGACACCATCTCTTTGATACGTGATTCCAGTCCGACTTCAAACAGCAGCAGAACGACTCCGATGCGGGCCAGCATGTCCAGTACCGTGCCCGTGAGATTGTCCGCGTCGCCGGGGTGCGGTTTGAAGAAATCAAAAATATCAGAGCCCGTGAACAGAGCCCAGTTGCCCAGCACAATTCCGACCGTCAGCTCACCAAGAACCGCGGGCATGCTCATCCGCTCGAACAGATCCCCAACCACCTTCGCCAGAAACAGAATGATTAGAATCGCCAGCAGGACCTCGGCGACGGGATCCGTGTGGCCACCGGCATGTCCACCTTCCGCATGCTCGGCATCGCTTGCATGACCTGTGGACGAGTCTGCTTCCGCAGTCTCAGCATCGGGTTGTTGTATTTCGTCTGCGAAAACGGACGCCGACGAAATTGGCTGTTGCCAGAACGATGAGCCCCACGCGGCAGCCGTCATCGTGAAGACGACAAAGATGACCTTCCACGAAATGGAACGTCCGCGAAACAGGGAAGTCGGTACCAATTGACTCAACGGGTGCTCCAGAAATATGGGTTTCGGTGTCGCGTGGTGTTTGCTGGTTCGGAATGCCGAAAACCGACGTGCGACTACGTTGTTGTTTAACGGTGTGGCACCCTTCTGGCAATGATTTTCGCTCAGCAAGCCGCGAATCCCCTGACGTCAGGACAGTGATTCTCGCCATCGAGGCAGATTTTCGCCCTGAACTGTCCGACGCAAACAGCCCGCCGCGCCCCCCATGGAGAGCATGTTCCGGTCTGTCATTCCACAGTCACAACAGCCTCGCTCCACTCGCGGAAGTCCATGCCTTCACTCGCGACGTCGGCAGTGATCACAAAGTGCCCCACCTTGTCCGGCGCCGTGGCCAGAACTTCAACCACCCCGGCCTGCCGGGCCGCTATCGATACTTCGCCGAGCGTGCTGCTCAGCGACATGCCTGCCGGTGGATTGAAACGAACTCGAAAAATGCGATCAGCTGCTGAGTGATTGATGAGACGCAACTGCAGCTTGAAGGATGTGCCCGGGGCCACCGTCGTTCCATGCGGATACATCACTGCCCATTGTTCGTCGACTCCGTAATTCGGATCATCCCAGGGAAACAGCTCCTTCAGAATGGAAATTCGCTCCCGGTAACGCGACTCCAGGTAGTCCAATTCGTCCTTGCTGAACGAAAATACGAATGGAACGTGTTCGTTCACCAGCCAGAACGGTTCCTTGATGTCACGAAGCTTCTGCAGACACAACAGATAACCAGAATCGTCGTGCAGCAGGTTACGGTTCAGCACGCAATAGTCGTCAATGCCGGACGGTGCGAAGGCATCACCGATAAAGAAAATGGGACGATCCCTGTCCTTTCGTGCGAACACAGCGCCGTGATACCAGGTTTGACCAGGAAAAAAGTGAAATGTCAGATCGAATTCATGCCACTTCATTTGATGGCCGTCAGGTAAAACGGTGACGTCGTGGATGGCGTTCGATGTCATCGCCGGCAGATGGTAGGCCTCCGGGTTTTCGAGGAAGTCGGCATATTCCTCTGTCGCGTAAACCGGGCACTTAAACGTTTCTGCGGCCGTCTGGACCATGTCTGTGTGGTCGTCGTGGTAGTGAGTCACGAAAATCCCGTCGACGCCGCTGATGACGCCCTGAGAAATCAGGTCGTTGACAGAGTCGATCACGCGCTGATATCCGCAGTCCAGCAGAAAACCGCGACCGGTGTCGACTGGTCGAATTTTCAAAGACCCACGCCGGAGTTTCTTCGTGCTGTGAATACGGCATCAGTTCAATGTCAGCGCCCGCTCCAAGGATACGCTCACCACAATCGCGCATCCGGTCTTCCTTGAAGTACCAATGCAGCGCACTCGTGGATAGGTAATTCTTATAGAGCTCCTGGACACGGCCGATCAGTCGGTCGACCGCTGCTGACGGATGCCGGATGACGGGACCTCGAGCCGGGACGATCAGGTCCGGTTTCTCGGCAGCCAGCTTTTGCAGACTTTGCACCAGGTCGGCCAGTCGCGCACCGTAGCCGTGGTAACCGCGGACTTTTGCTTCAGAGATGGCGTCCTGGAAACTGTATAGATCCAGAATTTGACCATCGCCGTAAATCAGGTCTCCGGTGAATGCAGTTTTTTTTCCGTCAAGCTGAGCCATGTAAGTAACGGACCCGCGAGTGAATCCGGGCGTTTCCAGCACGCTGAACTTCAACTGCTGCCACTCGACGATGTCGCCATCGTTCACCCACTGATCGACACTGACGGATTCGGTCGCAATTTTCGTGGTCTGCTGTGCGTAGTCGTGAAACCTGGCTGTCTTGAATGTTTCCCAGAACTCCTCCGCGTTTACCAGGCCGAACCGTTCGCGATTGGGGGCGGTTGCCATTGCACCAGCGTCGATGAGAGGTTTTGCTTTCCACAGGACGTCCCGACGTCCGTGCGACAGTAACACCCGATCGATATTGCTGACGTCGTCCGCCTCCCAGCCATACACGGACAGACGATGACCGTCCTGTTCGATGAGCACTCCATTGACAGCCCCTTCCTGAATCTGGATTGACGTCTGCCCCAGTGCCGCCGTGTTAAGGACAAAGACGCCGGAAAGCAGGGTCAGCAGAATCACGGCTTTGCCAAAAAATGTGGCTCCGTGTTGTCTGCGTCGTTGCCGCGACCAAACCCGGCTGGCCGGTGGTTTCAGAGCGACAGTTCGAGTGTGGTGGCGGCCATGCCGCATTCGACACATTGAGCCCATCCGAGATCTCCCGCGTACAGGACACAGAAACAACGTATTTTCCCTGATGCAGCCATTCCGAACGTGCACAGAGGATTTGCAGCTTAGCCAATCCCCGGGACGAAGTTTAGCGTCGCCCTGCATTCGACTAAGTGGCATTGACCGCACGACGCAATATCACTTATTGAAGAGCGTAGGCGTATGCCCGAAGGTTTTGGCCGATGGTCAACGCCCAATATAGCGTTCGCCTGTTTCTGTCAGACCTGAATCTCCTGCCCCTGGCAGCGCCTTGCGGGACCGTAACCACATGTTTGGACGCGAGAGCCGACACAACCGGCAACTCACTTCAATGCGAACTTTGCTTGAGCAGCTGGCGCTGAAATTCGACAATCGAGTTTCCGTGCGACTGTGGGATGGCACGATGGTGCCTCTGGGGACAAACGTCGACCCTGATCTATTCCTGTCAATCAGCGGGCCGGGCGTTATTGGATCTCTGCTGCGATGGCCTACGCCGGATAATCTGCTGCGGCACTACGCGCGCGGGCACCTGGATTTTCACGGGGCCGACATCCACACGTTTATTGACGCCATGTACGTCCGGAATTCACGGGCACGGGCAAAGAAGGTCGGCAAGGCCACCTTAATTCGTTCATTGCTGCCATTCGTGTTTGAACCCGCCAGTTCGTCTGTCGTCGATAACGAATACCACGGCAATGTCAGCGGCCGTGACCGCGAACAGGCTGAGAACCTGGACTTCGTGAAGTTTCATTATGACGTCAGCAATGAGTTCTACGAATTGTTCCTGGACAAGGAAATGGTCTACACGTGCGGCTATTTCACCGACTGGGAGAATTCGCTCGACCAGGCTCAGATTGACAAACTGGATATGACGTGCCGGAAGTTACAGCTTAAGCCGGGCGATCGATTTCTGGACATTGGATTTGGCTGGGGCGGACTGCTGTGTCACGCCGCGAAGCACTACGGTGTTCAGGCACACGGAGTCACACTTTCGGAAAACCAGTTGAAGTACACGCAGGAGAAAATTCGCAAACTGGGTCTGGAGGATCAGGTGACCGTCGAAATCTGCGACTATGCCTACCTCGAAGGTGAGTTCGACAAAGTCGCTTCGATATGCATGTACGAGCACGTCGGCATCGACAACATGGACGGCTTCATGCAGAAGGTGAATTCTCTGCTGTCAAAGAACGGCCGCTTTCTGTTGCAGGGAATCACTCGGCCAGGTAAGGAAAGCATGAAAAAATTCCGCAAGATGAACGCGGATCGCCGTCTCCTGGCCAAGCATATTTTTCCGGGTGCCGAACTGGACCATCTGGGACATATGATTCAGTCCATGGAATCTCAGGGCTTTGAAGTTGCGGACGTCGAAGGTTGGCGAAACCATTATATCCAGACCTGCAAAATCTGGTGTCAGCGCTTGTACGAACGCCGCGAAGAAGCCATCAAGTGCGTGGGGGCCGAAAAGTACCGGATGTGGCTGCTGTATCTCGTGGGTTGCAGTCTGGCGTTCAAGAATGGCGGTGCGCGTCTCTATCAGGTGCTGGCTGAAAAGCACGCCAAAAAAGAGGAATCCGGCATGCCACCGACTCGCCGGCACCTCTATGACACTGGTGAAGCGACGTCCGAAGATGAGCAGCTTCGCGTCGCCTGACGCTTCACAGTAACGACAAAACCCGTTCGATTGTGCGCTCGCGGCTGTGAGGATTGTTCAGAACGACCAGGGTGGATATCATGGAAGTTGCTGTGGTGGCGGTTCTTCATCCGGCCGCCGCAATTCCTGTTTCACTCCTCCATTCCACGGAGCCTTCCATGAAGTCGATTCTGTCCGCCTCGCTGTTGGTTGTGTTGTTGGGATCATCTGCCCTTCTCGTTGCCGAAGAGAAGAAGTCAGACGCGAAGGTCAGCAAGGCCAAGCCCGAAAAGACTGTTGTCATCGGAGCTGATGCCCCGGAATTCAGGATTAAGGATTCCAACGGCAAGGAAATTGATCTGGCCGAACTGACGGCCAAAGGACCTGTGCTGGTGCGGCTGACCTGCGGTTGCAAAGGCTGCGATAAGGAACTGGCGTACTTTCAGGCTCTGCACGAGGAGTACAAAGGGCTGGGACTTACGAGCCTGGCCATCTTTCGTGAACCGGATGCCAAGGTCGAACAATACGTTCAGCAAAAGAAGTTGAAGATGATGTACGCTGTCGATTCAGCGGGCGACAGCTGGAAGACATTTCAGACAAAGACGATGCCGACGAATTTCCTGATTGAGAAGGGCGGCCGGATTCGGTCGATCGCCGCAGGCTGTGATCCCAGCGGACTGCTGGCGAACAAGGTGTCTCAATACGTTGCCGATCTGCTTGAGACAGAGAAAGTCGACGTCAAAGCAACGGTGCAGCGTACACAGAAATCTGTCAGCAACGACACAGATGGAGTTCAGGAATGAGACGACGACGCTGTGCGCGGGTCTCCGGACCGCGCGCCGTCACGACCGCAGGTCCCATCTGAGTGTGCTGCGAGTGGTGAATGGAGACCTACGGTCCGTTGTTGGGCGAGGTCAGGAGACCAACGCCCAGCGCTCGTCCCTGACCAAAGCCGTATCGATTGTCCCCAACGAAGTGTGTGGGTACCATCGGAGTTGCTGCGGCCACGTTCTTCGTCCGGCCATTGCTTCTCCTGCCTCACTTCTCCATTTCAGTCGAGCCATCCATGAAGCCGATCCTGTCCACCACCCTGCTCATTGTTTTCCTGGGATTTTCCGGTACCAACAGCTTTGCCGACGAAGCTGGTTGGAAGGCGGGTGTTGCCAAGTCGGTTATTACGCCGGAGCAGCCCATCTGGATGGCTGGCTATGGAAACCGTGATCATCCCGCGGAAGGAAAAGTGCATGACCTGTGGATTCGCGTGCTCGCGTTGCAGGACCGACATGGTCACACCAGCATTATTCTTAGCAGTGATACGCTTGGGATCTCGCAATCCATCTACAACAACACGTGCCGGTCACTGAAAGAGAAGTTCGATCTCGCTCCGGCACAGATCATGTTGCACTGCTCTCATACTCACTGCGGCCCGGTACTGCGTGGTGCTTTGTACGACGTCTATCCACTGGACGAAGAGCAACTGCGTCTGATCGACGAATATTCCACGTGGCTGGAGAAGGCGATCGTTCGCACCGTGGGAGAAGCTCTGTCCAATTTGGTTGCGGCTCGCGTTTCCGGCGGCCAGGGAGAGGCGACCTTTGCCGTGAACCGACGGAACAATCTGGAGGGCAACGTTCCTGAGCTGCGACGGACGAACGCATTGAAGGGTCCTGTTGATCACAGCGTTCCCGTTCTGGCGGTCCATTCGGCTGACAACAAGCTGATGGCTGTCGTCTTTGGATACGCCTGTCACAATACAAATCTTAGTTTCTATCAGTGGTGTGGCGACTACGCCGGTTTCGCACAGTATGCATTGGAAGACGTACATCCGGATGCTGTGGCGCTGTTCTTTATTGGTTGCGGTGCGGATCAGAATCCGTTGCCACGCCGGACCGTGGAATTGGCTCGCGGATACGGTCTTCGTCTGGCGGCGGCTGTGGAACGTGTGCTGGCGGAACCGATGACCGAATTCCAGCCCAACCTGCAGACAGAGCTGGAAATGGTTACGCTGAATCTGGGCAAAGAACCAACACGAGAAGAACTGGCGACGGTGGCAGCTGCCGGGACATCCTATCGCAACCGCTGGGCCGCTCGCCTGCTGAAAAAGGTCGACGAAGGCCTACCATTGGAACGTACGTATCCTTACCCGCTGCAGGTCTGGAAACTGGGGCAGAAGCAATTATGGATCACGATGGGCGGCGAAGTTGTGGTTGACTATTCGCTGGGATTCAAGAAACAGTTCGGCGACGACGTCTGGGTGGCGGGCTATTGCAACGACGTGATGGCCTATATCCCGTCGTTGCGAGTTCTGGACGAAGACGTTCCGCCTCGTGCGTCCGGCCGCTGGGGGTATGAAGGCAATACGTCAATGATGGTCTACGGCCGCGCTTCCGAGCGCTGGGCGGACGACATCGAAGACCTGATCGCCGGCAGCGTGGATCGCATGATGCAGCGATTGAACGCGAAGACGACGGTGGCACCATAGCAGCACGTTGACGTGAAGTGCGACGGCTCATCGTGATCGACTATTGTTTCGCGTCTGGTAATGATTTTTACCGTAAAACACCACGTGCGCTGCTGAGCACTCGGGAGCCTCTGCCGTTCCTGATACAAGCAGGCAACCAAGGCAAGTGTGTTTTCAAAACGCACGAGACCTAGTCGCTGGCCCTTCGAGCTTGTGTTGCGGCCCGTTGTACGGCCCGGCCTCTGGACCAACGGCTCAGCCGGTGGTCCTGATTGGTCAGCACCACTTGTTCAGCGTTTTTAGGTAACCCGAAGCGTCAGCGAGGCGATCGACGCAGCCTGTCTCTCCGCTTACGCTGCGGGTTAAAATGAGAAAGAAACTGCCGCTGTCCAGCTAGAGCTTTTTATTTTTTTGTAGCGGACGCCGCCAAGGCTTTCGACCTGTCACTGCCGAAATTCCTGGCGAATTCCGCTACAGAACGACCGCGTGATTTTGAAAACTGCTGTAAGGGCCCCCCGCATTAGTAAGTCGCCGGATGCGGCCCGCATGAAAATCCGGGCGGATACGCAGCGAAAACAAGCTCTTCCCTCCGCGTCTCTGCGTGAGGCCCCGGTGTTCTCGTTTCACGCCGCCCCTATACTTCGTCGGCGGCCGCTGCCATCCCCTTGTTGGCGGCTTCGACCACCGCGCAACCACAACTGTCGCTCCAGACGTTGACCGACGTGCGACACATGTCCAGTACTCGGTCAACGGCGATGATGATCCCCTGAGCTTCCAGAGGCAGGCCAACGGCCTGCAGGACAATCGCCATCATCACCAGCCCGGCGTGCGGAATTCCGGCCGCCCCGATACTGGCGATCAATGCCGTCAGTGCCACGGTAACCTGTTGTGCGACGGACAAATCAAACCCCGGCGTGGCCTGGGCTATAAACAGAACGGCCACGACTTCGTATAACGCAGTGCCGTCCATGTTGATCGTGGCGCCAAGTGGCAGCACAAAGGAGCTTGTCTGGTTGGAAATGCCCGCACGTTTCTCCACGCAATTCATGGTCAGCGGAAGGGTGGCGTTGGACGACGCCGTCGAGAACGCTGTCAGCAAAGCCGGACTCAGACTTCGAACATACACCAGCGGGTTGCGTTTCGCGAAAACGCGTAGAATGACAGGCAGAATCACGACCGCGTGAAACACCAGAGCAAGGAACACTGTCAGCATGTACCACGCCAGCGTTCGAAAAACGCCCAGGCCCTGGGTTGACGTGGCATAGATCATGAACGCGGCTACGCCGATGGGAGCAAGGCTGATCACCCAGGCGGTCATTCTCATCATGACGGCAAACGCAGATTCGAATAAATTTGACAGCCGTCGACCATGGTCACCACCGACGAAGTTGATGAACATTCCCAGGATGATGGCGAAGGAAATAATCGACAGAAACTCACCGCCGGCGATGGAAGCAAATGGATTCGTCGGAATCAGCCTGTTGAGCTGCTGATAGAGAATTTCGACCAAAGTCAGACTGGCCGGCTCAATCGCCTTTCCGCCACCCGGCAGAATGGCTCCCGTGCCAGGCTGGATAAGATTGACCAGAATCAAACCTGTCGTGATGGCCAGCAGGCTGGTGATCATGTAGTAGAAGATCGTACGACCAAACATGCGGCCGAACCGTCCCTGGCTTCCCAGTCCGGTGACACCGGTCACCAGTGAAGTCAAAATCAGTGGAACAGTGACCATCTTCAGCAGACGCAGAAAAAGGTCCCCGATACTTTTCGCGAGCGTCGTAATCGTGCTGGCGATACCAGACGAGTGCTCAGCCGCGACAGGTTGCCAAAAAACCGGCAATTGATCGACGCTCGGACTATTCAGCGTGGAAACCGCCGGAACGCCTTCGTGAGATCGCTGCCAGGTAATCTGGACTCCGCTCATACTGTAGGTGAAGCGTGCTCGAGCGTTCGTCACTTCAAGTTCGCGGGTGTCGCTGTCGCCCAGTGCTTCTGCGAGTTTCGGATAGCTGTCGGCGAAAACAGAGGCTGACGGAAACGATTCGGTGTAGACCGTATCGTTCGTTTCAGAGTCTCGTTCCTGCAGCTGAACGGCGTCACCATCACGAGAAATCGAAGCCGTGACACTTCTGGTCAGAGAGACGTCACCGGGATTGACGGCAATTCCGATCGCCGAGCCGACGAGCATGGCGATGAGAATCTGAAAATGAAGCGGCAGCGACTTCTTCTTTTCGGTCGACTGTGACATTGCAATTTTCTGTAATCAATGTGCGGGTGGCAGACTGTTCTGGAAAGCTCGGTTGCGATACAGGAAGTCGATAATATTTCCTTCGTGCGGCTGTAACCAGTTCAGAGCACAGGTTGGCACAGCGCCGACGTTCAGACGGTCGATGTTTCGCGCGTCGACGAGTTGCGGAATCCACGCCTCATCGTTGGTAATGGCTGTGCCAACAAGTGTGCTGCCGATCTTTTTCAGCATCTGGTCCTGCGGACACTGCGTGACCGAAACGAAAGGGAACATAAATTCCGAGTTCGCCATGGCATCGTCGCAATCGCTCACATGCAATACCGTTGGTCTCAGGTAGTCACATCGTTCCCTGTTGATCAGTCGATCGCCGTTGCGATATTTTTCGGTGACGTCCGTGACCGCTGCCGATCCGAGTCCTTCTTCGATCATGTTGTTCATGGCTTCTGCAGCACCTTCCATCGTGAAAGCTGCCAGGGCTGCATCTTCATCAGTCGTTGGCAGAGCGTCGATGGGGCCGATTTCCCGGGCAATCGCGTCGGCGATTTCTTCTGTGTGACGAGAGGCCCAGATACCGGAACAGTTGATGCAGCTTCGTCCGCCATTCACCAGAACGCTCTTCACCATGACGTCCAGATAATCCTGCCAGCGATCGACCACATCGTCGCCCAGCATTATCTTGCTGAAACCCGGTCCGTGTGCCTGCACCCGTGGATCGCCGGCATACTTGTCAACGGTTGCCTGGCCGCCGAAGATCATGGCGCGTTCACAAAGATCCAGTACGGTATTGCCCACTTCGTGTGGTCCGGGATACAGGCAGAAGACTTCTCGAGGAACTCCGGCCGCCGCGAACGCTTCGTACAGGCGGTACGGTGTCCATGGCTCAGAAGACCCCGGCTTCAACACCAGCCCCGTCTGCAGCGGAATGGCCGGCAGCCACAGCGTATGAACACCCGGAGAATTGGAAGGCAGCACGAGTCCCAGAGCGTCCGTGGTCGACTGGTAGCTGACCATGACGCCACGATCTTCGACACCGAAGCCTTTGTGCAGAATGTCCAGCGGCAATCCGCGAGTCAGGGCCTCCAGCGTAGCTTTCATGTTCTTCAACACAAAAGCAACCTTGCCCATGTTGGCCCTGGCTATGTTCAGCGGAAGGCCGGTGGTCGCCGACTGAATTTCGCAAAACTGGTCCGGCGTCTGAGTGCCGTTCCCCAGCGGCAGTTCGGCCGTCAGGAAAAGATCTGCGGCCTTGACGCACATTTCAATCAGTGCGTCCGGCGTGAATTCACGCAGTCG
>LWDU01039950.1_pt1 | contig 21948 bp, 23 predicted proteins | sample 727161 | NCBI WGS metagenome assembly LWDU01 (sample SAMN04566230, study PRJNA314399) | hydrothermal vent metagenome | isolation source: deep sea hydrothermal plume seawater | place: Mexico: Gulf of California, Guaymas Basin | collected 2004-07-11
ATCAGATCAAGCACGGCATGCTCTCGCAGTACATGATCGAACAGTTGAGAACCCCAGCAGTCAGCATGGCTCTTGCGTAAGTCCTGAATTATTAACCTGGATTATTCCTCTGCTGTGATCAACAAGGCCTATAAACACTTTCATAATACTGATATAATTTATTAAGTTAATAATTAATGGAGGTGTATTGATGATTCATAGTGGTGAAGAAAGAACCAATGGAATTCGTTGCCGTTTCAACCCTTCGATAGGGATCAATTTTCAGGGAGCAAAGATGAGCTCAGACACCGGCATCTTGTTACTGAGGGAAATTGATGAGCGTTTTGGAATCACATCTGCCCTTGAAGGAATCCTTCAGGATTCAAGGAACGTGTCACACACCCGACACAGTTGTACTGACCTTCTGCGTCAACGTGTCTATCAAATCGCAGCAGGCTATGAAGACTGCAATGACGCCAATGAGCTTCGCAAGGATCCGGCCCTTCGTCTCGCTCTAGACAAAAACAACGCTTATGCGGCAAGCCAGTCACTCTTGTCAAGATTTGAAAACAAAATCCTGGGTAACCAGCAGGGACTTCAAGCTTTGGACGGTGTGCTCCAACGGAGCATCGACCCCCTCTTGAAACGGGAAGGAAAAGCCAGGTTGATCCTCGATCTTGACTCAAGCGAGGATCCTGCCCATGGCAGACAGGAAGGTGTGAACTACAACGGACATTTTAGAAAGAACTGCTATCATCCACTGTTCTGTTTCACCTCTTCAGGAATTTGTCTGGCAGGGAAGCTCCGTGAGGGGAATGTCCACTCAGCTCATGGCGCACTGGAGATGCTCTCGCCGATCGTGGAGAGATACCGGAAGCACTTCAAGCAGTTCTGGCTCCGTGGGGACGCTGCCTTTGCCAAACCAGAGCTCTATGCCTATTGCGAGCAAAAGGAATCCTCCAGAAAAATCAACTCCTCTCGCTTTGGTAACAGGTCGTCCTCTGGTGATGAACCAGAGGAATCTCCTATAATTCCTGAAAATCAATAGCGCGGCCCCTTCCAGTGCTTCATCTCCCCGGACTTGTAGCTGATGTTCGCGAGAGTGCGGTCGCGGTGGTTCATCATCCACGAGAGCATTTTTTGCGCATACTCCCGCACTTGCGGTTGGCAACCCGGATCGTCCGCGAGGTTCTGGAATTCGTGCGGGTCGTCTTGGAGGTCGAAGAGCAGTGGCGGCAGTGCGGTGCAGTGGACGTACTTGTAGCGGTGGTCCCGGAGGACGGCAAGTGAACACTGGTCCGGATACAACCCGAAGCGCTCTTGAATCTGTGACTGATAGCTGGAGATTTCACGGAAATCGTACTCCCAGTGGATCTCGGTGCGCCAGCGTTCCGGCGTTTTGCCGCGAAGGAAAGGAGTCAACGGAACCCCGTCGCACTGGTCTGGCACTTCAAGTCCGAGCCAGTCAAGGATCGTTGGGGTGGTGTCAATGGTTTCGGTGAACGCCTCAATCTGGTGGCCCCGTGTGCCGTGGGCCTGCGGATCACGGACGATGAGGGGGATGTGAAAGCCGCCGTCGAAGTAACCGCGCTTGTCGAAGAGGTAGTGGTCGCCCAACTGCTCGCCGTGATCCGTGGTGAAGACGATGAGGGTGCGCTCGTCCTGCCCGGATTCGCGGAGGTAGTCGAAGAGGCGGCCAAGGTTGTGGTCCACCTCGGTCATCATGCCGTAGTAAGTCGCCCGTGCTTGCAGCACATCGCGTTCATCCGCAAACGCGGCAGGGCCATCGCCGTTGGGAAAGAACTCCTTGCGGGGCAGCACCTCGTGCAGCATTTGGGTGACCGGATGCTGCGAGCCTTCCGCTTCGAGCGATTCGCGGCGCACCGGAAGGGGAACGCTCTCTGGATCGTACATGGAGTTGTACGGTTCGGAGACGGACCACGGCGGATGCGGGGGAAGGTAGGAGAGGTGCGCAAACCACGGCTCGTCCTCGTGGGTGCCCAGCCAGCCGAGCGCGGCATTGGTGAGGAAGGCGGCGAGACTGTGTTCCTTGGCGTAAATTGGCGGGGGGAAGGTCGCGCCCCGGTTTTCGGCTCCGGGGTAGTTCGGTCTGGGTAAAAAAACGTTCTCGTGGGTGAGCCGCCCGTAGCCGTGGCGCTGGAGGTGCGCGAGCCACGGTTTGATGTCATCGGCGATTTTCAGCACAGGCGTGATGCCGGGCAACAGTCCCTCGTAAGTCCGGAGCTTGGGATCGTGCTGCGGCAGCCCGCGTGGGTCCGCCGAGATGTCGGTGTAGCCGAAAAGCACAGGGTCGTATCCAGCCTTGCGGGCTTCGAGCGCGATGTTCGTGAAACACCGGTCCAGGGGAGTGCCTTGGTTCACGGAGCGGTGGTTCATGAGGTACATCCCCGTGTGCAGCGAGGCGCGGGCGGGTCCGCACGGGACGGCTTGGGTCCAGTGGTTGCGGAAAAGCACGCCCTCGGAGGCCAGACGATCAAGATTGGGTGTTTGCACCAGCGGGTGGCCGACGGCCCCCAGCGTGTCGCCGCGCCACTGATCGGCGGTGATAAAAAGAACGTTGCAGCTCATGACAAGATTTGGGAAAGGTTCGGACAGTGCCGCCCGGACGCGATGTGAAGAGTTCGGCTCAGAACTGTTGCAGGAAGCGCAGGTCGTTACCGTAGAAGTAGCGGATGTCCTGGATGCCGTGCTTGAGCAGGGCAGGACGCTCCACACCCATTCCGAAGGCAAAGCCCATCCACTCCTCCGGATCGTAGCCGCCGTTGCGCAGCACGACAGGATGCACCATGCCGGCCCCGGCGATCTCCAGCCAGCCCGTTTGCTTGCAGAGGCGGCAGCCCGCACCTTCGCAACTGCAACTCATGTCGATCTCAATGCTCGGCTCCGTGAACGGGAAGTAGCTGCCCCGGATGCGCACCTCGCGCTCCGCCCCGTACATCTTGCGGGCGAACTCGGACATCACACCAATGAGGTCAGTGAGCCGGATGTGCTTGCCGAGGGCAAGCCCTTCCACTTGAAAGAACTGGTGTTCGGAACGCGGCGTGATCTGCTCGTAGCGGTAGCATTTGCCGGGCAGGATCACACGGATGGGATCAGGGTAGTATTCACGCATCGCCCGGATTTGTCCTGGCGAAGTGTGGGTGCGCAACAGCACCTCATCGTTCACCCAGAACGTGTCCCACATATCGCGGGCGGGGTGGTATTCCGGAATGTTGAGCAACTGGAAGTTGTACTCGTCGGTTTCCACATCCGGTGCTTCATAGACCTGAAACCCCATCTCCCCAAAAATGCGGTAGATTTTGCGCAGAGTCTGGGTGGTGAGGTGCAGGTGCCCCGCACTGACTGGGCGTCCGGGCAGGGTCACGTCCAAGTCATCTTCGCTGAGTTCACGCTGCAACTGCTCCGTTTGCAAGGACTGCTGCCGGGCGTGGAAGGCGTCTTCGAGCGTCTGCTTGACCTCGTTGACCACCTTGCCCATTTTCGGACGCTCTTCCGGAGCCAGCCCCCCCATCTGCTTGAGTTGCTGGGTCAGTTCGCCTTTGCGGCCCAAGTAGCGGCGGTACCACTCTGGAAGAGCAGCGGGAGAGTCAAGGCACTCCAGTTCCTGCTCGGCCTGTTGCCGAAGTGCGTGGATGGCTACAATCATGTCGTTTAGCGGTTTAGGGTTTAGGCTGTAGGGGACACCTCGCCAAGCTCTGAAACAGCTTTTCGGAATCCCTCCACATCGTCAAGCTGACGCTCCAGTCGTCGGCAAAATTGTGGAAATGAAATGCGGTGGCTGCTACGGGGCTCCAAGGAGGCTTGCGTGAAATCTTGGGGATCAACCTCCTGAGATTTGAGCCAATCCAACCACAACTGGAAGCTTTGGTACTCCTCCGGCTTGGGCGTGGGAGGTGGTTCCGGCGGCTCCGTTTTTTCCGACTCTTCCGGATCCGGAGCGGATTCGGGTTCGTCAAAAAGCCTGGTGTCCACCCCATCCTGCCGCAGTTGCTCAAAGCGGTCGAGGTAGTGCTGAAGCTGATCCTGCGCCGGATCATCCCGCCCACGGCGCAGCAAGCGGTATCCAAACTGCCGGAACGAAATCGCATGGCTGCTCGAGACCCGGAACTCGCCGTCAATTTCCTCGGCGAGCGGGATGTCCAGTGCCTCCAACTGATCACACCACGCATTGAAATTCAGGTACGCCTCACGAAGTGGAACGTACTTCGGCTCCGGAACCGCAGGAACTTCCTCTTTTTTCGACTCCGGGGTTGCAGGCTGATGTTTGAGTTCGCGTTGCAAGAGTTGGGGGCTGAGCAGCGGAGTCTGGGGGGGGCTGGCACTGACGAAAGTGGGAACCGGAGCGAGGCGATGCGCGGTTGCGAATGGACTGGGCGTGAGCGGCGAGGTGCCACGCAGTTGCTGCTGGACCACATGAATCTGATCCACCAGCCGTGCCAATTCGGTCTGGAGCGAGTTGAGGTCCAGGGAATCCAAACCTCCGGAGCCGGAGTTTTCCTTGAGTTGCTTGGGAACGATCTGCACCTGATGGCGCTGCAACCATGCGGGAGACCCCAGCCGGGACAGCCAGTCCGGATGCGTCTCCAAAACCGACTCGGCGTGTTCCAGCCAGAACTGGTAGGGCACTTTGCTGCTGGCATCGAGCGTTCCCGGCGGCGGCGGCGCAAGCTCACAGCCTGCGGTAGCGAGCCACTGGTTCCACTCCGCCCAGGTCCGGCGGGTCTCCTGAGAAACCCAATGCCGCTGAAGCTGTTGCTCCAGCCGTTGCAACAGATTGGAGGTCATGCCCGATGCACTCGTCAGCGCTTCACACTGCCCTTGGTTTCGGAAACAAAGTCGAGAAACCTTCGCACTTCCGAGGTGTCCCCGAAAGTTTCCTCGATGATGCGGATGGCCTCGTCGGCCTTGAGATCTTCCCGGAAGTAGATGCGGTGCGATTCGAGGATGTTGTTGATCGCCGCTTGAGAAAAGCCGTGGCGCTTGAGCCCAACGATGTTGACACCCTTGACCTCGAAACGGTTGCCGTAGCCAGTGACATAAGGGGCAACATGCCCATCAATCAGCGAAGCCCCACCCGTGAAAGCGTAGGAACCGATGCGCAAAAACTGCGCGACTCCATTCTGTCCGCCAAGTGTGACATAGTCTTCAATCGTGACATGGCCGCTGAGTCCCGTGTAGTTAGCGAGGACGTTGTGGCTGCCAATGTGGCAATCATGGGCGACATGGACGTAGCCCATCAACAGGTTGTGGCTGCCCAGCGTGGTGCAACCACCACCGCCCTGGGTGCCTCGATGCACCGAAACGCCTTCCCGGAAGGTGTTGTGGTCCCCAACGAGCACCTGCGTGTCCTCGCCGTGGTACTTGAGGTCTTGCGGCTCCCCCCCGACGTAGGAGAAGGGGTGGAACACGTTCTGCTCACCAACGGTGGTGTTGCCAGCAAGCACGACCTGCGAGTGCAGGAGGCAGCCCGCGCCGAGCTTCACTTGCGGGCCAATCTGACTGTACGCGCCAACGATGACATCGCTGCCAAGTATCGCGCCATCCTCAATGAGGGCGGTGGGGTGGATTTTGCTCATGGATATCAGGCATGTGGTCAAGTCCAGTATTGTCCGAGAACGGGCTGGAAAGTCAAGGAAAACTCCAGAGGTTCCGATCAACCCTAGCCCCGCAATCTCAGAGTTTGGGGATGCGGTTCACGAATTGCATTTCTGTAGGTTGTCGAAGACTGCGAACTCTGAATTTACAAATGTTGAACCGTCTCCTGTCCCTGCTGTTCCTGCCCCTGTCGGCGGTTGTCGTGTCGGCGGAAACCGTACACCTCAATGATGGTAGCACCCTTCATGGTAACATCCGAGGCATGGATGACCAAAGGATCGTCCTTGAATCCCCGCTCACGGCTCAAGAACTCAAGGTGGAGCGTGCTGACATCAGCATTATCGAGTTTGAGGGCAATTCTCGGAGCCTCGTCCGCCGCCTTGGGATGGGCTTGATTTACCGCCCCAGCACGGGCGAGGAACACCTTTCCCTCAAAAACTGGCTGGATGACACCAACGCGCTGGAACTCGTCATCCGCTATGTCAGCAAAAGCATTTCGTCCCAGAGTCGCTTCAACCTAGAAGGTCGCCTGTCTCACGTTTACCTTGCCAAAAACCGCTTCGACCTCTTCGTGGGCGGTGGTTTGGGATTCGCCAGTTCAGGAAGCGAACGAGGCACCATCCTCAAAGCCTTCAGTGGTGCCGAGTTCTTCATGATCTCGCTCCCGGACTTCAGCTTTGGCGCAGAGCTGGGCTTCATCAGCCGCAGCAAGGTGGACGAAGAGCAGAGCCTCTACAACGCCTTCACCGCCCGCTACTACTTCTGACCCGTCATGGGTCACAAGCCCCCCTCTGGCCTCTCCTTCGAGTTCTCCGCAGACGATGACCGTCTGATGGAATCTGCCCTCCGGAACTCTGAGCTTCCGGACGGGGACCCCGATGAACTTCCTGGCGACCTGCTCATCTCCCCACGCAAATCCAAGCGCAAATCCTCGCCCAAGCATCCGGACGAAACCATTGACCTGCACGGCAAGACGCAGGAAGAGGCGATTCGGATGGTGCAGAATTTTGTGAAAACCAGCCACACGCATGGTTTGCGCAACGTCCTGATCATCACCGGAAAAGGACTCCACTCCGGAACGCAGGGACCCGTTCTCAAGCACTCGGTGGAGCAGTGGCTCCAGCGCAACGGCACCCCCTACCTTCAGGAATTCCACGACGCCCCTCCCCGGCACGGCGGCTCCGGAGCGATCTGGGTGCGGCTCAAGTAGGTCAGCCACGGATCACGCGGATTATAGTAAAAGTCATTAATAACCGTACAGTCGAACAATGTTGTCAATGGGAGCGCCGGCGGCAGATAAGCCCGGATTTTTTTGAGGTTTGCGAAGTGTTTCTCGATGGGGTTGAAATCGGGAGGCAGGAAGCTGAGTTCGTGCCCGCTTCCCTCGATGAGTTCCCTAGTTTTCCGGGTTTTGTGGAAGGCGGCGTTGTCCATGATGATCAGAGATCCGGGCTGAAGCTCCTTCAGGAGTTGTTCCTTGAGGTAGTGGTTGAAAACGTCGTCGTCCAGGCTCCCCTCAAAAAGGAGTGGGGCGAAGAGCCTCTTTCCCTTGACGGTGGCCGCGACGAGATTGGTCCTCGGCCTGCTTTTCCCGCTACACTCCCCAAAGACCTTGCGGCCCTTGGGGGCCCATCCGTGAGGGTGGTGGGTGGTGCGCTCAAACCCGGTCTCGTCAAGGTAGACCGCGCGGTCGGGACAGAGCTTCAGCTCTCTCTCAGGCCCGACAAGTACCTGATCCTGCTTGCGGAATCCCTTTCGCGGTAGCGGGTCTGTTTTTTTTCGGGTCGCCCCCATCCGCTTGAGGGCGTGCCGAATGGAACTCGTGCTCACCCGGAAGTGGGCCGCCCGCTCGCGCTGAAGGGCATCGGGATGCTCCGCAACGTGCCGCTCAAAATCTCTGCGGTCCAGCTTGCGGTGGCGGAACCCGCCCTGGCTCGGTGAGAGGTCTGCCCGGTTCAGCCACGAGTGCAGGGTCGAGCGGCTGATGCCGAACAGGCGGCACGCCGCGCTCTTGCTGTCTCCGGATTGCACGCGGGCGATCACCCGGCGGCGGAAGTCTGTGCTGTAGGTCATCTCAAGCTCTCGGTTGAGGGAGGCGGCCACCCCGGAAGCCCGCCCCGATCACGATGGCCCGGCACCCCATCTTGAGGGGCTGATCCACAACAAGGGCTGGACGGAGTCGAAGCTGGGCTGACCGAAGTTTCACCCGGCTTCCTCCATGGTCTTGAAAGTGTACCATTTTTAATGGATTTTACTATACAACTTCTCTTGAAGTTGACGCAACGGCTTTGCACCTGCAACAGATAAGTGCCGCGCAAAGAACCGCAGTCCGGAATCAGTGCAGCAGGTGGGAGAGGTCGGACTCGTCGGGGTCGCTGAGGTTGCGGCGGAGTTTGGCCTGTTCGAGCTTGAGCCAGCCACGTTCTTCGTGGAGGGCGGATTCGCGCTCCAACAGGTGGGACTGTTCAGTGCCCCGGAGGTCGGACTGCACGGAGTGGATGCGGTCGTGTTGGTCGAGCAGGTTGCGCAGGAGTGATTTCACCCACGTTTTTTCCTGCTCCAGCCGCTGCTGATCCTGCTCCAGCTTTTTGAGGAGTTGCTGCTGGCGGGCGAGGATTTCCTGCTGGGCGGTTTGGAAGGCATCAAAGGACTGTTGCAGCATCACCTGCTGCTGTTGCTGAAGTGTCGCCTTGAGTTGTTGGAGTTGTTCGCGTTCCTCGCGCTGGTTGCTGCGCCCTCGTTCGGCTTCGGCTTCAAGTCGGGCACCAATTTCCTTCAGTTCCGCACGTTTGGCTTCGAGCTTTTTGCGGAAGTCCTCTTGCTTGTGAACCTTGGCCTGAAGCTGCTGCTCCCGGACGGCAAGGGCGTCCGCCTGCTCCCGGAGTTGGGTGTTGAGTTGCCGGACCTGCTGTACCTCGGCCACCTGTCCCACCTGCTGATGCAGATGGGCGAAGCTCTGCCCCAAGCGGTGAATCCGGGAACACAGTGCCGCCACCGGGTCTTCGGAGGACTCCTCCTGAATGGATCCCAGTACATAATCAGTCGCGCTCGCCTGCTGGATTTCGGACGCAGGAAGTTTGGCGAGCAAGGTGTTGAGCCGCACCTTCACGGAACCATCGGTCTGCGGAACCCCCTTGAGCAAGCGTTGCAGTCCCTTGCGACAGACATGGAGCTTGGCGCGGTCTTCATCCAAGGCTTCTTGGAAAACAAGGCGTTTGGGCGACTCTGCTCCGAGTTCAAGGTCGAGTTGCTCTTGCAGGCCCGCGAGGTTGAGCTGAAATTGCAGGAGGGTCTGCTCCAAATGGGACTGGGCCGAAGCCAGCGGCACCACCCGTTGGGGGGACACCCGGAACTTGGAGGCTTGGGCAGCAGTGGTGGACGAACGGTGTGTCTGGGTCATGCAATTCATTCCGATGTGCCCGGAAGGCTCGGCCCACTCCGGCAGCATCTGTGGTGGCCCCTGGAATTCCACGCCCAGGCGGGTTCAGTCACTCGTTGGCGGCTCCGGTTTTCTTGGCAGCCTGCAAGCTCCGGATTTGCTGAGAGAGCCGATGCTCCGGATAGGCTTTCTGCAACTCTTTCCAAATCACTTGCTGGCGGGCCGTGTCTCCCATTTGCCGAAAGGTGTCGCCCAAGCCGTACAGGGCTTGGGGCAGCACCCGACTTTGCGGGAACTTGCGGATCAGCGTCCCGTAGTTTGAGGTCGCCTCCCGAAAGCGTTTCTGTCGGCGGTTGGCAGCGCCCAGCGTCAGCAGGAGCCAATCCTTCGGAACCAGCGGCTGCTCCTGAGTGAGCAAGGTTTTCCACGCTCCGGAGGCTTGCTGAAGCTCGCCCACCTGAAGCGCAAGCAAGCCCTCCAGCAGCAAGCGGGTGTTGTCGTCCGTTGCGGATTCCGGAGCCTCCGCTTGCGAAGCAATCACTTCCTCCAAAAAAGCGACTCGCTTTTCCAGTTGCTGCGCCCCTTCCCGCAGTTCGTTCAGGTCGCGGGCGATTTGATCGAGCAACGATTCATCCGGAACCAACAGTGACAGTTCCGACTGCTCGCGGCTCAGATTCGCCGTGACACTCTGAAGCCGCTCCAGCAGTTGCTGGTGCCGACTCAATGACTTGCGAACTGCATCTAGGTCCCGCACATCAGTGCCCTCCGCCAGCACAAGGGCGGTCAACACCAACACCACCGCCATTCCAGACAGCACCCTGCGCACGACTCGCCTCAGCCACGCGACAAGGGAAAATGCGCTTAATGTGTTTTCTGCAAAGGCCATGCAAGCGCCCTCAGCGGGTCCAAGCCGGTTGGGTTTCGACAACCGCCGGAGGACTGGTGGTAACCCGCGCCACCGGCCCACCATGTGCGGAGATGTAGTAAAGTTTGGTGACTCCCGTTTTGCGGGAGGAAAAGACGAGTTGTCGACCATTGGGTGCCCAATCGGGCTGCTGCGAGTTGTAGCGCCCAAAGGTGAGTTGCTGATGCCGCCGCCGCAGGAGGTCGTACTTGAAGATTTGAAACACGCCTTTCCTGCGGCCTTCGTAAGCCAGCATCCGCCCATCCGGGGACCAGCGCGGCGAACTGTTGTAGCGTCCCTTGTAGGTGACGCGCTCGCTGCGCTTCGTACGGGTATCATAGAGATAAATTTGCGGTTCGTGGTTGCGGGCGGCATCGGAAACAAAGGCAATGCGGGTACCATCCGGAGACCAAACCGGGGAAGTCTCCAGACTCCGCCAAGTAACAATAGGGGTCAAAGTGCCGGACTCAAAGGTGTACTGGTAGAGGTCGGAGGTCCCCTGCCGCATCAGCGCGAGCAGGAGGCCGTGCCCGTCTGGAGACCAACTTCCGGCCAGCGGTTGGGTGCGGCGATCCAGTTCCTGAAACTCAAGAATTTGGGCGCGGTAGCGATCAACGTGCTGGAGTTGGATTTGTGCGGAGGAGCGGGTCAGGGTGGTGTAGAGCAACTGCTTTCCAGTAGGGTCCCAACTGGCGAAGTTGTTGGAGCCGAGGTTGTAGGAGAAACGCCTCTGCTGGGTGCCGTCGTAGCTGGTGAGCATGATGTTCTTGCGGGAACCCCGAGCCTGAGCCGTGTAGGCGATCTTGGAAAAGGAGAGTCCGGAGAAGCCAAGTGTGGCCTTGGTGATGCGATCCGTCAACAAACGTCCGAGATCCCGCAGGCTGCGGTCAGCACGTTGCTCCAATTGCCCCTCCAAGATCGGCTTTTCGCGTCCGGATTCCCGCAGCACGAAGAAGGCGAGCCACGGTTTTTCACGACTGACCCGCAAGTGCAACCGAAAGGCGGGGGCCTCCGGAGAGCTTGCGGCGGCGGCTTCGCTATCGCTTTCCTCAACCGTGAAGAACAACGTCTGCTCCAGATTGCTCTGGAACACCGACTGCACGAAGAGTCCCTTGACGCTGGTCGCGGGCTGCATCGCCACCGCCACCTGCAACGGTGTGAAGCGAGGATTGGTGATCTCGTAGTAATCCAGTGCGTGGACCATCGAGTACAGGCCAAGCCAGACACTCAGGGTCAACAACAGCCTCGCAAGCCGGAGAAGCACCATTTGCCGTAGGAGCGCGGGAGTCAAAGAGGAAAGGTGGATGGGTTGAATCCGAGAAAGAATTCGTAGCGAGAGTCAGGATAAGAATCTGGCACGGCTGGGAGAAAAGGCAAGCTGTCCAGCACATCCTGCACCGAGCGATCCAGAAAACGGTCTCCGGAGTTTCTGAGAATCTCCCCCGTTTCGATGGCTCCAGAGCGCTCAATGACGAAGCGCACTTCCACCACCATGTCCTGATCGGCAAGATGGGGCGGCACCTCCCAATGCTCGGCAAGGAACTCGATCAGCTGAGTGCGGTAGATGCGGGCTTCGGCCACGCTCATGCGCCGTGCGGCCAGCGAAACCTGTGAGTTCTCTGGAGCGTCCAATGCCACCAACTCCAAGTCGGACAACAGTGAATCCGGCAGGGCAACCGTGGTCGCAGGTGCTTCCGGCTCCAGAGTTTTTGAGGTTTCAGTTGGTAATTCCTGAAGGATTTTGCTGAGACTCAAGGTGGTCAAAGATTCGGGTTCCAGAGTTGGTTTTTCGACAGACTTGGAAGGAAGTTCCGGAGCCTTCCGGGCAACAGGCTGTAGCACGTTTGTTGCGATTTTTAGCGTTTCCTTGACCTCCGGCTTGGGTGGTGGTTGGGGTTCCGGTGGTTGGGGGCGAGCCCCCGCAAGTAACATTCCGGGAGCCGCATCGTCCTCCGGAAGCAGTTCCGTTCTTTTTGGCGGCGGCGGCAAGGTTAAGAGCTCCAGTTGCTCCACCCAACTCCGGGGAATGAGTTGCATAAGCAAGGTTTGGGTGTTGGCGACCGCAGGCGGGGGATGCTGTTGAAACCAGACAATCAGTGCGGCATGAAACACCCCAGAAACCAGCAGCGCCAAGGTGTGCTCCCAGCGCAACCAACTCATCGGGACAGCCCGCCCCACGAGAGCCGGGAGGCGAGGTTGTGGAAAAAATAGTTCGGCTCCAGAAACACGAGCTGGGCCTGCCGCTTGGATTCGCGCACCATGATCTCATCGTTGATCGCCAGTGGAATCTTGTTCTTGCCGTCGATCGAAAGGTAGATGTCTTGCTCGCGAGTCTGCGAACTGACCCGCAAGTGGATTTCTGAATCATGCGTGACCACAAGGTGTCGTGCCCGGAAGTCATACTCGTTGAGGCCGCTGACGATCATGCAACGCAATTCCGGCATCACGATGGGAGAACCGGCGGCGAGCAGATAGGCGGTGCTGCCGGTGGCCGTGCCCACGATCACGCCGTCCCCCCGGATTTTACGAATGGACTGCTGGTCGATGCTGAGTTCCACCGTGATCAAGCGCGTCGCCCCCCGCACGACCATTTCGTTGACGATGTAGCTGGTGCCATGTGGGTGGGTGCATTTGAGGATGGAGCGCTTGCTGATGAAGTGGCGTCCTGCGAATACGCGTCCAAGGATGCTGTCAAGGTCTTCAAGGTCGCCCGCTGTAAGAAAGCCCACGGTTCCGGCGTTGATCGCCAGCAACGGAACTTCCAGATAGAAAACCAGTGCCGAGAGCACGGTGCCGTCACCCCCCACTGCGATGACAAGGTCCAATTCGCAATCCGCATCACCTCCCTCCTTCAGGAGCATCACCTCGGCCCCGTGGGGAGCAAGGATGCCCTGAATGCGATGCAGCAGGCGCGAGGGTTCGTGATTGGTGGTGAAGAGGCCGATCCGGTGGAGAGGCAGCAGGGAACTCTGGGATTGCATGGAAAATATCGCGAGGTCAATAAGGTCTGTTGAATGATGCGCCGTCCACCAATAGGATGTCAAGGGGAATCGCGCAGTGCCCCCGCGCTTGCATCCGTCTGAAAACACACTCCTCTTGAAATCCTCTGCAAATGCTGCTAGCTTGTGGGGTTAAGCTTTGATTGGCTTTCGAGCCAGAACTCACGAACAGGTAATCATGGAAGCGGCATCTCAGAAACAACTGGAGAACACCCGAAACATCGGCATTTCCGCACACATCGACAGCGGCAAGACGACACTCACCGAGCGCATTCTCTACTACGCAGGCAAGATTCACAAAATCGAAGAGGTTCGCGGTGGTGGTGCAGGTGCCACCATGGACCACATGGAGCTTGAGAAGGAAAAGGGGATCACAATCACCTCGGCAGCAACGACTGTTGCATGGGATGACACGAAGATCAACATCATCGACACCCCCGGACATGTGGATTTCACCGTGGAAGTGGAGCGTTCGCTGCGTGTGCTTGACGGCGCCATCCTCGTGCTTTGCGGTGTGGCCGGCGTGCAGTCACAATCCCTCACGGTGGACCGCCAGATGAAGCGCTACAAGGTTCCACGCCTTGCCTTCATCAACAAGCTTGACCGCATGGGCGCGAATCCGGGCCGGGGCATCGAGGGCATCCGCGAACAGCTCAAGCTCAACGCCGTGGCCATGCAGATTCCAATTGGCCTCGAAGAGGGGCATCTCGGCGTGATCGACCTCGCCACCATGACGGCGATCTACTTTGATGGCGACAACGGTGAGGACGTCCGCACGGAAGAGATTCCTGCAGAGCATCGGGAATTCGCTGAGGAAAAGCGAGCTGAGATGCTGGAGGCAGTTTCGATGTTCAACGAGCAACTGATGGAAGACCTCTTGGAAGAGAACGAGATCTCCGAAGAACTCGTTCACGCGGCCATCAAGACGGGTGTGCTTTCACTGGAACTCTGCCCGGTGTACATGGGCAGCGCTTTCAAGAACAAGGGGGTGCAACCCTTGCTGGATGCGATCAACCGCTACCTGCCCTCTCCACTGGAAGCCGAGCCTACTGAAGCTGCAGACCTCGCCAATGGCGGCTCCAAAGTTTTGTTGGATACCGATCCGGAAAAACCCACCGTTGCGATGGCCTTCAAGCTCACCGAAGAGCAGTTCGGGCAGCTCACCTACGCCCGCATCTATCAGGGCAAGCTCCGCAAAGGCGAGCAGTTGGTGAACACGCGCACGGGCAAGAAACTACGCGTGGGCCGCATGGTCCGGATGCACGCCAATGACCGCGACAACATCGACTACGCCGAGGCGGGGGACATCGTGGCCATGATCGGCGTGGACTGTGCGTCTGGCGACACCTTTTGCAACGATGACGTTCGCCTCGCCTGCGAGAGCATCTTCGTTCCAGACTCGGTGATCTCGCTCGCGATCAAGGCAAAGGATAACGAGCAGCAGATGAAGATGAGCAAGGCGATCGGCCGCTTCATGCGCGAGGATCCGACCTTCCGGGTTCATTCCGACGAGGAGTCCGGAGAGACGATCATTGCCGGCATGGGTGAGTTGCACCTGGACATCTACATCGAACGCATGCGCCGCGAGTACGGAGCCGAGGTCATCGTCGGTGCCCCACAGGTGAGCTACCGCGAAGCCATCACCACCTCTGCCGAGTACGATCATTTGCACAAGAAACAAACCGGGGGTTCCGGACAGTTCGCCGGAGTTTCGGGCATGATCGAACCGTTGCCGAGGGACAGCGAGGAATCCTTTGTGTTTGAGAACAAAATCTTTGGAGGTTCGATTCCCAGCGAACACATCCAAGCCTGCGAAAAAGGCTTTCGGGATGTGATGGAAAAAGGACCGCTAGCTGCCTTCCCGATGGTGGGGATCAAGGTGACGCTACGAGACGGGAAGTACCACGACGTGGACTCCAGCGACTTGGCCTACCGCCTCGCCTCTCGTGCGGCAATGAAGCAGGCGGTTCACAAGGCGAACCCAGTGCTGCTGGAGCCGATCATGAAAGTCGAAGTTGAGACTCCCTCCGACTACCAAGGTTCCGTGATCGGCGACCTCAGTTCGCGCCGAGGTGTCATTTACGGCTCCGAGGTCAAGGGTGAGGACACCGTGATCAACTCCGGGGTGCCGCTGGGCGAGATGTTCGGCTACGCCACGGAACTGCGCTCGATGACGGCGGGCAAGGCCAGCTACTCGATGGAGTTCGAGAAATATACGTCGACCCCTCCGTTCGTTCAGGAAAAGGTGATCAAGGAGCGTCTCGAGAAACTCAAGGAGGACGAATGATCCTCCGGGACTTGCGGGGAGTCCACCCGCTCCGCAGTCCCTCCCATCGCCCTCCTGACACTCCCGGAGTCGCCCTGCAAATGGGGCACTCCTGCTGACTGACCCCCAATCGCATCACCCCTGCCACTGGCATGACCACCGTTGCCCTCCATACTCTTGGTTGCCGACTCAACCACTCGGAAACCGAAGTGCTGGCCCGAAGTTTTCGGCAGTGTGGCTACACGGTCGTGACTGCCAACGGAGCCGCCGATGTCTTGGTGGTCAACACCTGCACCGTTACGGCACACAGCGATTCCAAAAGCCGGCAAACCATCCGCTCCCTGCACCGCAAACATCCGGACGCGGAAATCGCGGTGATCGGCTGCTACGCCCAGATGGCTCCGGAGCAGATCGCTGCGCTCGCTGGCGTGCGGGTGGTGGTCGGTAGCGAGGAAAAACTGCGGCTTCCAGATTTGCTGGAGCAGGCGCGTCAGCACAACGATCCCCTCGTGCTGGCTCCCACTCCGCGACGGCGGACGTTCTACGCGCCCATCGCCCCGCTCTTTCCGGAAATCTCCTCCGCACCCGCAGACACTGAAGCCCTCACCCGCTCCGGATTGCACACCCGCGCCGCTCTGAAAATTCAGGACGGCTGTGATTTCATGTGCAGTTTCTGCATCATTCCCTTCGCCCGTGGGCGCTCGCGGCACCGGGATTTCGGGAATCTCTTGGAAGAAGCGCGGATGCTGGCCGAGGAAGGAGTCCGGGAGGTAGTACTCACGGGAGTGAACGTGGGCACTTACGAGGAATCCGGACGCACCATTGTTGAGGTTGTGGACGCACTTGCCGAACAAAGTGGACTGGCACGTGTCCGCATCAGTTCAATCGAACCGACCACCGTGCCCCCAGCATTGTTCGAGCGCATGGCCGATGCGACGCATCCCCTCGTTCCCTTCCTGCACCTGCCGTTGCAATCCGGAGCGGAGGCGATCCTCCAACAAATGAAACGCCGCTACTCCGTCCGTGACTATGCCGCCGAAGTGGAACACGCCTGCCGGGCGGTTCCGGATTTGTGCGTAGGCACCGATGTGATGGTGGGGTTTCCGGGAGAAACCCCGGAGGATTTTGAGGAAACCCGCGCGCTCTTGGCAGACCTGCCCGTCAGCTATTTCCACGTCTTTCCCTTCTCAGTGCGCAAAAACACGCCTGCCGAACGGATGGACACGCAGCTCCCTCCGGAAGTGAAACAGGAGCGCGGCGCAACCCTGCGTTCACTCAGCCAGCGCAAGCAACGGATATTTCAGGAACGATTTTTGGGACGCACCCGGACGGTGCTATGCGAAGCACCCAAAGCGCATGGGCGCATGGGCGGGTTTACGGACAACTACCTGCGCGTGGAGTTGAAAGGCGGTTTCCCGGAACTCCACAACCAACTGGTTCCGGTGCAGCTTTCCCACATCCGTGGAGCGGTACTGGTGGGGCAAGCCGCAACCTAATACCGTTTACGATTAGAAACCTTCCATTGACATTCATGGATCACTCAAGCGAAGCCGAAGAGATTTCAATGACAATGGCACATTTGAGATTCATTGAGTAAGAGGTGAAGCAGGCGGGGTGGTAAAGCGCCGTGAGGTTTTCGGCGCAGCCTCCGAGCGTTCCAAGGACCAGTGCAAGGAGGGCGAGTCGGATAAAGCGTTTTCTCATGGGTCTTCTCAAGCAGGGACACGGGATTGCGTCTCTCCCCTAACCTCCTGCAAACCCTGATCCAGAATTCCTTTGCTGTCCTGCGGAGTAGCGATTCCTCCGGTCTTGTACGGTGCTACACCTTGCGCAGCACTTTCAGCGAAACGCCCTCTACAAGATCCTTGACCTGCTCCCGGTACGCCAGCATCTGCGGAGCCACTGAGTGCGCTTTCAGCGCATCCAGACTCGCCCAACGCTCCAGAATGGTGACCACCTCCGGATCCAGTTTCTAAACTGCTCTGAAACCGACAAGATTCTTGTTGTGTTTCCGTCTTTAACTCCATAGAATTCGAGTTTCATGGACAAGGCTGGAAACCTTCGGCAGACTGACGGCTTGCCGCCTCAAGCCAATCCTCAACACTTCACAGGAGAGCGCAATGAGTACAGAAAACCTTCATGAAGGCGGATGTTTGTGCGGGGGTATTCGCTACCGGACCAAGGGCGACCCCAAGCGAGTCGGAGTGTGCCACTGCCGCTACTGCCAACTGCGCACCGGAAGTGCCTTGGGCATCTCGGTGTATTTTGACTCGAAGAATGTGGAGGTGTTGCAAGGCACCCTCAAGTCCTACAGCTACCCCACCGAATCCGGAAACCGCTTTGAAGTGCAGTTCTGCGAAAATTGCGGGTCCACCGTTTTTTGGACCGGAACTGCCGAAAGCATCACCGGAATGACCGGAATCGGTGGCGGCACCTTTGACCCTCCGACCTTCTGGTACGAGATTCAACGAGAGGTGTTCTGCCGCTCCAAAGCGCCTTTTCTGGAAACGAACCTTGCCGAACAGCACAACACGATCTCCTACTACAACCCGACCCATCCGGAGGATGCGCGGCTGCTGGGGAATGATTGAGGAACTGGGCAGCACTCTGACCCGTGACTGACCGGAACATGGGCTGGAATGTGGAGACAGTGCTGTGAGGCGGAGACGAAAACCGCAGCCACTTCCGGGTCTGCGGACCCGGCTGCGTTGAAGCTAGGAGGGATGGAGAGGAAAGATTTTCGCGGGTTGTCTTTGCTGTTGAGCTACACCTTGCGCAACACCTTCAGCGAAACGCTCTCCACGATGTCCCTGACCTGCTCTCGATACACCAGCATGTGCGGGGCCACCGAGTGCGCTTTCAGCGCGTCCAAACTCGCCCAGCGCTCCAAAATGGTGACGCCTTCCGGAGCCAGCTCCTGCGCGGCCATTCCGGAATCGACATCGATCGAGGGGGCGTATTCCAGACACCCATCCTCGGCAAGCACGTTGGGCACGTTCGCCCGAAAAATCTCTAAGAACTGCTCAACCTGCCCCGATTTCACCCGGACGGCGGCCAACACGCTGACTTCTGACATTGGTTCACAAGGATTTGGATGATTGATCTCAAAGTTGGGTGAGGCGACACCTCACTCCTCCAGCGGTTCTGACCCACCAAGGTAGAGGTTGCGGACGCGCTGATCGGCGACGTAGGCGAGGAGTTTGAAGAAGGTTCCGTAGAAGAGGGTGATGATTGTAACGGCTGACGCTCCGGCAAGCATTGAGGAATCCTCAAGGACTTGGAGGATCAAGATCACTCCCATCAGGGTGCCGAACACTCCCATGATGAATGCGGTGTTCCCCATCACCTGAAGACAGCGGGAGGTGGAGCGGGCATCTTGCAAGGAAACTTTTTTCAGGGAGCCGAGCGGCAAGGTCCAACTCCGGCCAAACGCCTTCCACGAGGTCGCGGCCACCCCAAACAGGATCGCGGGGGCCACCACGATCAAAAGGGATGGGATATCCAGAAAGTACAGTCCATTTTCCCAGTGGAACTCCATGCCCATGAAATCGAAGACCGCGGCTATCACCGTCAACCCTATGAAGATAATAACACTGATCCACATCATGATGCCTCCTGAGTAGTCGCTTGCCGCAACGGATTTGAGAATTTGGGGATCCCGCTCCAGCTGCTCCACGCGCATCCGCATGTAGGCCCAGCGGGCTTTCTCCTTATCGCCTTCATGGAGCGTCAGCGCTTTGATCCAAGTTCCCTGATCAACTTCCTTGTTTTCAAAGTCGCGGTACGCGATCAGGTAGAGTTCCTTGTCCGCCATGGCTCCATCAAGTTTGAATTCCTTAAGATACTTTCCACGATGATTGGGAGAAAGTAAAGGCTTTTGCATTCCACCCAAGATGCATCTTGCTTGCAATGTTGGACAAGGTGCGCAACATTAGGAATTCATACTGCGTTGAAATCCAATCATGACTGACGAAGACTTCATTTCCGGACTGCCCAAGGCGGAGTTGCACTTGCACATTGAGGGGTCGCTGGAACCAGAACTGCTGTTCGAGCTGGCTGAGCGCAACCGGGTTGCACTGCCCTACGCGAACGTGGAAGCCGTGCGAGCGGCGTATGATTTCAGCAATCTGCAATCCTTTCTCGACATCTACTACGCCGGGGCGAGTGTGCTCCAGACCGAACAGGATTTCTACGACCTGACGTGGGCGTATCTGGAACGGGCACAGCAGGACAACATCCGGCACACCGAAATCTTCTTTGATCCCCAGATACACACTGACCGGGGTCTCGCCTTCGAGGTGGTCATCCGGGGCATCCAGCAAGCTCTCGCTGATGCCGAGCAGCACTACGGACTGACCTCAGGGTTGATCCTCTGCTTCCTCCGGCACCTCAGCGAGGAGGAGGCGTTTGCAACACTGCAAGCCGCGCTGCCTTTCCGGAAGTGGATCGTCGGGATTGGACTTGATTCCTCCGAGGTCGGTAACCCTCCGGAGAAGTTCGAGCGAGTCTTTGCCAAGGCTGCAAGCAAGGGATTCCGCAAGGTCGCACATGCAGGCGAGGAAGGTCCGGCAGACTACATTTGGGGCGCGTTGGATGTGCTGGGGGTGGAGCGTATTGACCACGGGGTGCAGTGTCTCCAAGACCCGGAATTGGTCCGACTACTGGCAGCCAAGCAGATTCCCCTGACCGTCTGCCCGCTGTCGAACACCAAGCTCTGCGTGTTTGAACGCATGGAGGATCACAACCTCAAGCAACTCCTCGATGCCGGCCTGCGGGTGATGATCAACTCGGATGATCCTGCCTACTTTGGAGGCTACCTCAATGCCAATTTTCTCGCCGTCTGGCAGGCGCTCAAACTTTCCCGCGCAGAACTGCTCCAACTTGCAAAAAACAGCTTTCTTTCCAGCTTCCTTTCTGAGTATGCAAAGCTTAAACACCTCCACGAAATCGAACAATACGCACGTCAGGCGTAGTATAAAAACTCGAAATCTCATGCCTTTTGTGCAAGACTTCTTGTAAAATGAACCTTCGCAGAAATTCTCCAGAAAAAATGGAAACGTACACGACTCAAGAGTGTCAGGAATTTTACGATCAAATCCGCTCCCTTTCGCGCAGTCATTCTAAAGCGGAAGTTGTGCAAAAACTTGGATTTTCCGATGCGGAAGTGTTCGCCGAGCAACTTGACGAGGTTTGCGAAATCCTTCAGCTACGGCGACCCAAATTCGGGCGCCGCATCCTGAAGGGTCCGGATCCGGAGTACTGCATCACCGCCAGCACCAAACCCACGATCACAGGCCAGCCAAGGATGCCTCTTCCCATGGAAATCCTCCGACACCTCAATGTTGGCCCCGGAGACCAACTCCACTTCGCTTTTGAGGACGATGGCGGAGTGGTGCTAACCAAAGCCTGACCCTCCCTCAATATGCCTGTTCCGCAACTCCACCTCACTCCAGAGGTGGAATCCGCTTTGGCCTCCGGAACTCCAGTCGTTGCGTTGGAATCCACCATCATCTCCCACGGCATGCCCTATCCGGAAAACCTGCAAACCGCGCAGGAGGTGGAAGCTCTTGTGCGGGAAGAAGGCGCGGTGCCGGTGACAATTGCCGTGCAAGACGGGAAAATCTGCATCGGCATGTACGCGGAGGCGTTGGAGCGTTTTGCACAAAACCGCGATCTCCTCAAAATCAGCCGCCGTGATCTTCCGGTCGCCCTCAGCCAAGGCAAAAGCGGAGGCACGACCGTCGCAGCGACAATGATCTGTGCCCGCATGGCCGGAATTGCCGTCTTTGTGACAGGAGGAATTGGCGGAGTTCACCGCGACAGCGAACAGACGCTGGACATTTCAGCCGACCTCACCGAACTCGCCCGCACTCCGGTTGCCGTCGTCTGTGCCGGAGTCAAATCCATCCTCGATATTCCCAAAACACTGGAATTTCTTGAAACCCAAGGGGTTCCTGTGATTGGATTCCGCACCAACGAATTCCCTGCTTTCTTCACACCCGCCAGTGGTTCACCCGCGCAAGTGCGCATGGACACTCCGGAGGAGATCGCCCGCTGCATGAAAACACAGTGGAGCCTTGGTCTTGAGACCGGATTGGTGATCGCGAACCCCATTCCTGCCGAGGAAGCACTTGACGAAAACTTGGTGCAACAGGCCATTCTGGATTCTCTGAATGAGGCCAAAACTCAGCAAATCAGCGGCAAGGATGTCACTCCTTTTTTGCTGGAACGCGTCAATCAGCGCACCCAAGGTCAGAGTCTGAAAAGCAACACCGCCCTGATCCGGAACAACGCCCGCCTCGGTGCTCGTATCGCAGGGGCGTACCAGCGTCTCGGCTGAATTAAAAACACTATTCCACAAAACAACCATGCCTGTCCTCTCGTCCCGCATTGCCGGATTCCATCAACTTACGCCCTCCGAGCGTTTGCAAAAAGTTGCTGACCTCTGCGAACTCGATGCGCAGCAAGTGGAATCGCTCTCACAATACGGGAACCTTCCTGAAAATTTAGCCTCGCACATGGTTGAGAATGTGGCGGGGGCGATGACCCTGCCGCTGGGCATTGCCACAAACATGATCATTGATGGCGAAGAAGTGCTGATTCCGATGGTCACTGAGGAGTCCTCTGTGATTGCTGCCGTTTGCAATGCTGCCAAGCAATGTCGCTCCACAGGAGGATTCATCACCTCGACCTCCGGATCCGAGATGATCGCGCAAATCCAATTACTGGAGGTCTCTGATCCGGAACAGGCCCGACTCAAAATCCTAGAGCAAAAAGACGCGATTCAGGCACTCTGCGACGAGGT
>LWDU01040203.1_pt1 | contig 21948 bp, 25 predicted proteins | sample 727161 | NCBI WGS metagenome assembly LWDU01 (sample SAMN04566230, study PRJNA314399) | hydrothermal vent metagenome | isolation source: deep sea hydrothermal plume seawater | place: Mexico: Gulf of California, Guaymas Basin | collected 2004-07-11
TTGACGGCGTGTTGTCCACGCGCGCGCCTCTTTCGGGCCGACGGTAAAGAAAGTCTGCAGATTCAAAAGATCGTAACCCGCACGAATAATTTTGTTCAGACCAGGCTCTTCCAGACCGATAGTCTCAAGAAACTCTTTCTTTTCTTCCGCACTATCGAGCTGCGCAATTTCTGACTCGATCTTGGCACAAATAATCACGCTCTCCGCGCCCTGCTCATCAGCCATTGTTTTAGCTTTAGCTGTATATTCATTACCTTCGGCAGCATCATCTTCATTGACATTCAGAACATAAAGAACTGGCTTGGATGTCATCAGACCCAAGGTTTTGAAGAACTTCGCCATATCTTCAGGAACATCAAAAGTACGAGCAGCCTTACCGTCATCCAGCACTTTCTTAACTTCCAACATTAATTCATGCTGCGCTTTAGAGTCTTTATCACCTGATTTTGCCTTGCGCGCGATGTTTTCGATCTGTCTATCAAGGCTCTCCATATCTGCGATCATCAGTTCCGTATCGATAGTTTCGGCATCACGAAGCGGGTCAACAGAACCTTCAACATGCGTAATATCGCTATCTTCAAAACAGCGAAGCACATGAATGATTGCGTCAGTTTCGCGAATATTAGCTAGGAACTGGTTACCCAGCCCCTCGCCTTTTGACGCACCTTTTACCAGTCCTGCAATATCCACAAACTCAAGCTGTGTTGGCACAACCTTCGCTGACTTGGCAATCGCGGCAATCTGATCCAGACGCTCATCAGGTACAGCAACGCGACCCACATTCGGTTCAATCGTACAAAACGGGAAGTTCTGTGCCTGCGCCGCCGCAGTCGCGGTCAAAGCGTTGAACAGCGTTGATTTACCAACATTCGGCAAGCCGACGATACCGCAATTGAAACCCATGATTTATGCTTCCTTCTGATTTAACTTTACTTCTGCAGGTGCAGGCGCATCCATTGCCACCCTGCTCATATAATCGTTCATCTCGCCCTTTAGCAAGAGAGGAATGTGACGCGCACATGCCCATTTTAACGGTTCAAGCCAGTCCTGATCCTTTTTGGAAAAGTCACTGAGAACATAGCCACTGACACGATTACGATCCCCCGGATGACCAATACCCATGCGCACACGCCAGAACTCGGGCGTTTCCATATGCGCCTGTATCGACTTTATGCCATTATGGCCCGCTGCACCGCCGCCGCGCTTCACTTTAATTTTGCCCGGCGCGAGGTCAAGCTCGTCATACATAATTACGATACGGTTAGGATTAACCTTAAAAAACTTCGCAGCTTCCTTCACTGAACGACCGGATTCGTTCATGTAAGTTGTTGGCTTTAGTAATATAAGCTTCTGATCTGCAACGATTTTCTCGGAGATCAAACCTTGAAACTTGGATCTGAATGAGGGGAACTGGTATTTATCTGCAATTTCATCAACTGCCATAAAGCCAATATTGTGGCGGTTCTTTTCGTATTTGTCGCCGGGATTGCCCAAGCCTACGATCAGCCACATGTCGTTATCCGCTTTATTTTCTGATTTTTTGAATAGTCCGAACATCGGAGTAAATTACAGCGGCAACACCAAAAACGCCACCGCTGTAACCTGAAATATTATTCTTCGCCGCCTTCGGCTTTTTCTTCGCCTTCGGCACCTTCAGCTGCTTCACCTTCTGCGGCTTCGCCTTCTTCACCTTCAGCAGCTTCGTCTTCTTCCACTTCAATACGACGTGGAGCAGAGATCGTTGCCAATGTGATATCGCGATCGTCAATAACAGGCTTCGCACCTTCAGGCATTGTCGCGTTGCTCAGCTTAACAGCATCGCCGATGTTGAATTCTGACATATCAACTTCGATCGCGTCAGGAATGCTTGTCGCGCGGCAGTACAGCTCAACTTCAAAACGAGTAACGTTCAGAATACCTTTTTCTTCAGTATAAGGCGCGTTTTCCTCATTAACGAAGTGAACAGGCACGTTAACAGCAATTTTCGTCTTAGGTGATACACGCAGAAAATCGATATGCTCTACTGTATCCTTAACAACGTGCAGCTGTACGTCACGAGCCAGCACCAAGTGCTTGTCTTTACCTACTTCAAGTTCACACAATGTTGTGAACATGTGACCTTTACGGTACTCAAGGTTAGACTCTTTTTCAGGCAGGGTAATTGTAATAGGCTCTTTGCCGTCACCATAGATAACAGCAGGAACCTTATTTTCGCGGCGCAATGCACGAGCGGCCCCCTTGCCTGTCCCCTCTCGCAGTTCCGCAGTCATAGCATAATTTTTAGCCATGGGTATTTTCCTTCTACTAGATTAAACATGGACACAGCCTCCAGGGGTGCCTGCGCCCGAAACAGACGATAAAAACCAGAAATCCGGCTATATTTCAAGAAAATAATGCGTATTACACAATTAATTGAAAAGTTCGGAAATCGACTTCTCTTCACTAATACGCTTAATTGCCTCGCCCATCAGTTCTGCAACTGACAGCTGCTCGATGCTTTCGGATACGCGAACCGCTTCTGTCGCTGCGATCGTGTCGCCAATCACCAGCTTCTCGATCTCAGATGAAGAGATACGAGCAACCGCGCCGCCAGACAAAACGCCATGAACAACGTAAGAATAAACTTCCTTGGCGCCGTTGGCTTTCAAGGCCGCAGCCGCATTACACAGCGTACCACCAGAATCAACGATATCATCAACCATGATACAAACTTTGTCTTTTACATCGCCGATCACGTTCATCACTTCGGACACACCTGCTTTTTCACGGCGCTTATCGATAATCGCCAGATCCGCATCTACCTTTTTAGCAAAAGCACGGGCACGAACCACACCACCCACATCAGGTGATACCATCACAAGCTTTTCACCCTTGAAACGCTTCTCAACGTCAGGTGCAAAGATTGGGGAGATATGCAAGTTATCAACGGGGATATCAAAGAAGCCCTGAATTTGACCAGCGTGCAGTTCCATCGTCAGCACACGGTCAACACCCGCCGCTGTAATCAGGTTCGCCACCAACTTGGCTGAAATCGGCGTACGACCGCCTGTTTTACGATCCTGACGGGCATAACCGAAATACGGGATCACTGCAGTGATACGGCGCGCAGAACCGCGGCGCAACGCATCAATGGTAATCAGCAGCTCCATCAAATTATCGTTCGCAGGGTAAGACGTCGATTGAATGACAAACGTGTCTTCACCACGGACGTTTTCCATGATCTCCGCAAATACTTCCATATCGGAAAATCTGCGGATGCTTGCTTTTGTAAGGGGAACTTGAAGATAGGCCGAAATTGCCTCAGCCAAAGGACGGTTGGAATTACCCGAAATAAGTTTCATAACGCGCGCTGCTCTTTTTAAACAGTGTTTCTGTGTACTTGGATATGCGCACAATATAAAAATATTGCCCCATAAATCAATCAATTATTTTGATTCTATATAAATAACCGAAGTCTGGCGCAGGCCTTTTTCGCCGTTCGTGTGGGTGGCTCTGCGATAGCTGTTATAATCCATTTCATTTGTATAAGTATCCATATGCACATTTCCTATCTCGGAAACGCCGCAATTCATCAAACGGTGAATCACATAGCCCGGCAAATCGAACATGTAATGCCCTTCATTTTTAGAAGATTTGAAGAACAGATGGTTGGCATCGCTCTGTGCAATAAAGCTATCGAAGAACTCTTGGGAAACTTCATATGATTCTTGTGCAATTGTCGGCCCGAGAACAGCCTTGATAGAATCCTCTTTGGCACCGTGCCACACGAGTGACGCGATTGTATTATCAAGAATGCCGCTATACGCCCCGCGCCAGCCAGCATGGGCCGCGCCGATCACGGGCGAACCGTCCCTCTTCTCACCCGTAAAAAGAACAGGCGTACAATCTGCCGTGTAAACACCAAGCGCCATCCCCGGAAGGTCAGTCACGAGAGAATCCCCCTGCAGCACACAATCAAAATGCCCCTCAACAGCATGACAAAGCGGGCTGTGTATCTGTTTTAAGGTATAAAGGGGTATCTTACGCTCTTCCAGATACGCAGCTTCCCTGCCTCTTTTATCAAAGAAGCCGTGAAATACATCATCGCGTTCTAGAACATCACTCTTTAAAAACATCAAAATCCTGCTGGTTTTAAATTTATACTCGCAACAGACAGCACCTTAAACAGCTGCCCCATCTCTTCGTTATCACATAAACGCTTAAGCGCTGAATCAATATCCTTAGCTTGCTCAGGCGTTGCATTCTGCTTCAAGGCCTCTGCGCGCAGACCGATCCCCAAGGCCTTCAAAAACGCCCCTTGCGTCGTTGTATAATGTGCCAGAAACTCACTATGCTTCTGAAGCGCTGCAAAATCAACGTGGCTGGTCAAATCAGCCTCACCCGCTGTAGGGAGCACATGAACATATTCATGGCTCTTCATGGCCTGCAACGTATCACCATAGGCACTCTGAAGGTGACCATAATCGATATACAGTGCCGCCCCCCCGCTTAAAGACAGCTGCTGATCCACAAAATCAACGAAAGCCCTACGGCTCGGTGAAACCTCCAGAATATCACCCTCCTGTGGTTCAGGCAGGCCTTCTGGAATAGATTGAGTGGCAACAGGGTGTGGTTCAGCCAAACCATAGGTTAACTCACCCACGGCGCTTAATCCGACAACACGCTCGCGCCAGCGCCCTTCTTGATATTGCAATTGATGGATCGGCAGTGCGTCCAGAAACTCGTTCGTTATCATGATCATCGGGCTATCACCTTCGATCTGCGGCCAGTCCGAATACCAAGTTATATGCACGCCCTCTAAAGTCTGTAACTGACGCTGACGCAGCGCCTTACTATTCTCAACCAGCACAACAATCATGGCCTCATGAAAACCAGGGACTGACTTGGTGGCACGCAAAATATCCGCCATAAGAGTCCCCTGCCCCGGACCGCATTCAACCAGACGAAACTCTTTAGGGCTACCCATCTGCATCCAGATATCAGCACACCAAGCCCCGATCATCTCGCCGAACATCTGAGAAATCTCAGGCGATGTGACAAAATCACCATCCCGACCAAATACTTGCTGGCTGCTGTAATAATGCAGCACACATTGCTGCATGAAATGATGAATGGTTATCGGCCCGTTATGGTCGATCTCATTTTTCAGTGCTTGCAGAAAGTCCATTGTCTCCGCTCTCCTTGTTAAACCTTAACGCATAGAAGATACAGGTAAGACCACCAAGAACCATAGGAACACATAACAACTGCCCCATAGTAAAATACGTCATCAGATAACCAATTTGCTCATCAGGTTCGCGGAAAAACTCGATCGTAAAACGTGACAGACCATAGCCAATCAGAAATACGCCAGAGATAATGCCGGGCTTATTACGGATTTTATCTTTATGCGCCAAAGCCAGCAGAACCAAGAACAAGACTAAACCTTCCAGTACTGCTTCATATAGCTGGCTTGGGTGACGCGGCAAGTCCCCGCCTCTAGGAAAGACCATGCCAATCGGGGACTCCGTCACACGCCCAAATAGCTCACCATTAATAAAGTTGGCTAGACGTCCGAAGAACAAGCCGATAGGCACAGCACAACAGACCAGATCCGTGAGCCTTAGTAATGGCAGTTTATGGCGCATGGCATAGACAATCATCGCAACGATGACACCAAGCGCCCCGCCGTGGAAAGACATACCACCTTCCCAAACCGCGAAAATATGCGTCGGATTTTCAATATAATATCCAAATTGATAAAACAGGATATAGCCAATACGGCCGCCGAAAATAACGCCGGCAATGGCCCATGGTAAAAAGTCATCAAGCGCCTGCTGCTTTAGCGGAATTTCGTCTTCCCGTCCTTTATACCCAAGCTTGGCCAGATAACAGACATACTTCCACCCCGCCAGAATACCGGCGAGATACGCGAGCGCATACCAACGAACGGCAAAAGGCCCTACGGCAAACGCTACCGGATCAATTTGCGGAAATTCCCAAGCCATCAGAATTACAGATAAGGATCAGCAGAAGTCATGTAGTCCTGCACGTATTCGCGCACACCATCTTCAAGGCTAGTCAGCGGTTTATCATAGCCCGCTTCACGTAACTTGCTGATATCTGCCTCAGTGAAATACTGATAACGCCCCTTAAGCTGCTCAGGCATATCAATGTAATTGATCTTGGTCTCAAGATTCATGGACTGATAAACCGCCGTGGCCAAATCTTTAAAGCTGCGTGCTTCACCGCTACCAACGTTAAACAGGCCGCATACTTTCGGATTATCATAAAGCCCAAGCATCACATCAACACAGCCACGCACATAAACAAAGTCACGCTTCTGACCCGAGCTGCTGCTCCCGCCGCTGCTTGAGGCACAAGCTTACATACAACGCTCATCTGATCCCCTTTATGGTATTCATTAGGCCCATAGACGTTAAAGAACTTCAGACCTGCCCATTGTGGCGGAGTCTTCTCGTCACCCACAGACTTAGGATCATGAACGATACGGCTAATACGACGATCAAATGCATGCTTTGACCAGCCATATGTGTTCAGTGGACGCAGCTTCTCAAGCTCTTCAGGAGCATCATTATCAGAAAAGCCTTGATCGCCGCTGCCATAAGTCGCCGCAGACGAAGCATAAATCAAGCGCACGTTATTCTTAGTGCACCAACGCCAGAGCTTGCGTGACAAATCAATATTGTTCTTCACAATAAGGTCGGCATCGCGCTCGGTAGTAGAAGAGATCGCGCCCATATGGAAGATAGCTTCAATCTCGCCTTCATGCTCTTCCATGTAGCTAAACAGATCATCAGGGTGAACGATATCGCGCAGCTCACGCTTGGCAATATTGCGCCATTTATCATCTTTGCCGAGCACATCGCAAATCACCAGATTGCGTAAGCCCTTTTTCTCAAGACCTGCCACAAGGTTTGAACCGATAAACCCTGCACCACCCGTAATAATAATCATGCTGTCTCCTTGGATATAAAAAAGAAATGTTCTGCTCTATTTCCTAGCATTCTCTATGAAAAAGAACAAGCAAGTGAGAAGCTGTGAGATGTTATCCACATATACACGGTTATCCACACATAGTTTTCTTCAGAGCATTGCCTGCCCCGAATTGTTCTGTTACTCAACAAACTTATTCTTTGTGCGAGGAAATTTCTATGGGTCCAGATCCTAAGATACTTGATGATATCGCCCGCGTAGCAGGTGGTGCAGTTAACATCGCAAGCGGTATGCAACAACAGATACGTGAAGAAATTAAATCACGTATGGACGACATGGCACACCGTATGGACCTTGTACCGCGCGAAGATTTAGACCGTGCCATGGCCATGATCGCCGCACTGGAAAAGCGTGTTGAAGCCCTTGAAAACAGCGGCAAGAACACAGAGAAGAAATCCGCAGCGCCTCAGAAAAAGGACACTGCGACTAAAGCAACCTCAAAGACTAAAAAGAAGTAATGAGCGAGAAATTAGATATCTTTAGCGACGTAAGCAATCCTCTGGACTCCGTAGAAGACGTGATGGCCAGCCATGATTGGACGTTTGACCGCCCTCACCCTGACGAGCTGTTTGTGCACGTTACAGGCAAGCGCGGCCAATACCGCATGACTTTCCTATGGCAGGAAAATTTCAGCGCCATGCAGTTCTTCTGCGAAATGGACCTGACAATTCCTGAATCCCACAAAACAATGGCAGCACGCGCTTTGATGGCGATTAACCAGAATTTATGGCTCGGTCATTTTGATATCCCTGAGGATACAAACACACCGATTTTCCGCCACACGACATTGTTCCGCGGCATGAACCAAACATCAGGTGCCGACCATATCGTAGACCTGATCGAGATTTCACTCGCCGAATGTGAGCGTCATTTCAGCGTCTTCCACATGCTCTCCAGCAAGATCCACATGAACGATGACGTTCTGGTACTTGCTATGGCAGACAGTGAAGGCGAAGCATAAGCCCTAAAGGAGCCGCATGAGCAACATCAAGCCCCTCGACATTGCACTGATCGGATGCGGCAAGATGGGCAGCGCCATGCTGAAAGGCTGGCTCGACAGTAAGATCATCGGCCGCGCCTTTATCATTGATCCCGCAGGCCTTCCGGAAACATTTGCAGAATACGCACCGAACCCAGTCACAGCTTATAAAAGCGTAACAGCCTTCGCTGATGCTGATATCCATGCCGACATCTTCGTCATGGCCACCAAGCCGCAGATTATGGCTGAGGTATGCAAGCAACTAGCACCTGTTTTGCCACGCACGGCATTAATCATGTCTATCGCCGCAGGGCAGACGATCACCAATTTCGAAAAAGCGTTCGGCGAAACACAGCCCATCATTCGCGCTATGCCAAATACACCGTCGGCAATCGGTCAGGGTATTAGCGTCGCCGTCGCAAATCCTCACGCCACCGAAGACCACAAGCAACAAACGACAAAACTGCTGGAAGCTATTGGCATGGTTGAGTGGATGGATGACGAAGACTTGCTCAACGCTGTTACTGCCCTATCAGGCAGTGGTCCCGCCTATGTCTTTCTGCTAATTGAAACAATGGCCAAAGCAGGCGTGCACTGCGGTCTCAGCGAAGAACTAGCCACAAGGCTAGCGCGCCAGACAGTAATAGGCAGCGCTAACCTGGCCAAAGCAGAACCACAAGCAGAAGCCTCAACACTGCGTCAAAACGTCACAAGCCCTGGCGGCACAACAGAGGCTGCCCTAAAAGTCCTCATGGCCGACGACGGGATCCAGAAGCTGTTTGATAAAGCACTAACAGCAGCAAAAGACCGCGGTATAGAGCTAAGCAGTTAGTAAAAATCATATTTGAAGATATTTAGAAACTAGAGGGTTAACGCCCTGTAGTACCAAGGCCGATTTCTTTGGCTAGCGCTGAACGCTTTTTGGCGTAGCTTGGCGCGACCATTGGGTAATCCGCAGGCAAGCCCCAACGCTCACGATATTGCTCAGGCGTCATGTTGTAGGCAGACATCAGGTGACGTTTCAGCATTTTCAGCTTCTTGCCGTCTTCCAGACAAATAATGTAATCATCCGTTACCGATTTCTTGATTGGAACAGCAGGCTGCGGACGTTCAGCGTGCGGAGGCTCTTCGCCTTGAACTGAAGCAAGCGTTCTGTAGACTTTTTGAATAAGCGCCGGAAGCTCTTCTGTAGGAACCTGATTACCAGAGACGTGCGCAGCCACAATATCACTTGTAAAAGCCAACAAATCAGCATGTTCAATTTTTTCCGGCATCGCCTTTTCCGTCTCCTATTTTTATATTTTTTGCCTATCCGAAAGGATATATAAGTTTTTTCTAACGTTATTTAGAGTTTTGTTCAATAACTCGTTGCTCTCTTTTTGACATACTCACATCTGCATCACGTAAGTACAGCGGCTCAGACCCCCGTGCCATCCCTTTTGAGAACTGGCTTACAGCAACTTTCGCCATTACCTCAGGAGAAGGTAAAAAATATTCTTTTTCTTGTCTGAAATCATGCTCGGGCACTTCGGAAGTGAAGCGTTCACAAGCATCTCCGATCATAACGCATGCGAATCCTTTGGACTTAGCCCATAAAACAGCCTCGCCCGCATCCTGTGCGGCCGCTTCCGTGAGCTCCGAACCGTCAGAACCAAAGGCTTGCCAATAAAAATCCTTACGCTTTGTTTCAATGACAACTAAAAGAGCATCATGGCCCTCCAGGCTATTCTGGGACAAGTAATCATGCGCCAGCGCTTCCAGCGTCGTCACACCAACAACAGGCACATCGAGTGCTACCCCAAAACTTCGAGCCGTCGACAAGCCTATACGCAGCCCTGTAAACGCGCCTGGGCCAACAGTAACAGCAATCAAACCTATGTCTTCGAATGCAATACCTGCTTGATTAACGCAATCTTGAACCATTGGCACAAGATGCTCAGCCTGCCCACGCGGCATTTGCTTGCAGATGCTATAAGTTTTATCAGCATTCACGTCGAAAACTGCAGCACTACAGCCAGCCATCGCCGTATCAATGGCAAGAACATAATAAGGAGTTTCAGGCATTACAGAATTTCTGCCGCTTCATCAAAATCAAAACGAGGGCTGCGTGCAAACAAGCTATCGGCATCACCATAACCCAGATTGCATAGGAAATTGATTTCCACATTCTCATCAGGAAAGAACGTGTCCTTCACACCTTTTTTATTAAAACCTGACATAGGACCACAATCGAGACCTAGTGAACGTGCGGCCAGCATCAAATAAGCGCCCTGCAATGTGCCGTTACGCATGGCAGTATCCTTGATCATGCCTTCATTGCCGACAAACCAGCTTTTAGCATCGGTATGCGGAAATAGCTTTGGCAGCTCTTCATAAAATTCCATATGGTTAGCAATGATAACGGTTACAGGCGCCGACATCGTCTTATCAACGTTCCCCTCAGACAAGTGCGGCTTAAGCTTCTGCTTGGCTTCCGGGCTCTTCACGAATTTAAAACGCGCAGGACTACAGTTAGCACTAGTGGGACCCCACTTCATCAAATCATAAACCGCCTGAAGCAATACTTCGGAAACCTCTTTATCTTGCCAGCCGTTATATGTACGGGCATCACGAAACAGAATGTCCATCGCGGCGTCAGAGATAATTTTACTTTTGTCAGTCATGTTTTCCTCGTTTTGTTCTGGCTTTTTTATGCTTATTCCATATAGTCTGCATTATGCGCATTTTAAGTCCTGTTTTATACACTTTTTTAGTGGCGCTGCTCCTGTGCAGCCACATGGCTTATGCTGAGCAATTAGTACCTGAAGACAAAAATGCGGCTGTTATCCTTGCCTACCACCGCGTTGGCGAAGATGCCTACCCTGAAACCAATATCCGTGTAGAGCAATTCAGATCGCACATTACCGAGCTTACTGAAGGTGCCTACAATATTCTACCGCTGCCACGAATTCTGGCCGCGCAGAAAAATGACGAGCCTCTGCCACACCATAGCGTTGCTATTACATTTGATGGCGGCCATAAATCCGTCATTGAAAATGCCGTACCGTTACTAATCGAAGCAGGCATACCCTTTACAATCTTTGTTGCCGCAGACCAGATCTCCAGCGAAACAAACAGGCACATCGACTGGTCCAGCCTACGCAAGTTAGCTAAAAACGAATTAGTCACAATAGGGCTTCATCCTGCAGGTTACACACGCCTGTATAATGAGCCTGAAGAAGAAATCCGCCGCCAGATAAACAATGCGTTGGTTATCAGCCGCAAAGAATTAGGACAAGCGCCCAAGCTTTTTGCATACCCTTTCGGGGAAACAAGTGCGGCCTACATTAATATTGTTAAAGAACTTGGCTTCAACGCAGCCTTCGGCCAGCATTCAGGTGTTAGTGCAGGTACAACAAACCCCTATAACATCCCGCGTTTTTCAATGACTGAGTCATTTGGTGATATGGAACGCTTCCGCATGATTGTAAACGCCCTTCCTATTCATGCCCGCGACATAGAGCCTGCAGACCCGTTGCTATCAAGCCCGCGCCCAGATATCGGCTTCACTTTATCCGAAAGCCTGCAAAACCAAGCTGACAGACTTAGCTGCTTTATCTCTGACAGCGAAAAACCAACAATAGAACATATAGGTTCACGCCGCGTTGAACTACGTTTGCAAGAAAAAATGCAAGCTGAACGCATCCGCGTAAACTGTACAATGTCAGTACCGAAGGAAGAAAAATTCGAAGAAACCAGATGGCGCTGGCTAGGTATGCTACTAGTCCACCCGAAAATCGGACAGCAAGTCACAAATATCAATTATGTAGATACAGGCGCAGAATAAACCTAGTAAGGCTCTAACTCTTCAGGCTCAACGCGTTCCACTTCAGGAATGAAGTGTTTCAAAAGACCTTCGATACTGTGTTTGAGTGTCATAGTAGAGCTCGGACAACCTGCACAAGCGCCTTCCATACGCAGAAAGACTATACCATCATCAAAGCGTGAAAACTCTATATTGCCGCCATCCATGGCAACAGCAGGCTTAACTCGCGTATCCAGAAGCTCACGAATTTGTCGGGCGATTTCGCTATCATCTTCATGCACAGTGGCAGAGGATGCCTCTTCGGAAATCACAGGCAATCCAGCGGATAAATGCTCCATCAGCAGCATCAAGATCATAGGCTTCAGCTGATCCCATGAAATACCTTCGGCGCGTGTCACCGATACAAAATCACGACCAAAGAAAACGCCCTGCACACCATCCAGCGTAAACAAACGCGTTGCCAGCGGTGAAACCGCTGCTTCTTCCAAGGTTTTAAATTCACGCGTACCACTCGCGAGCACCTGCTGCCCCGGCAAGAACTTCAATGTGTTTGGATTAGGTGTTTCTTCAAATTCAATAAACATAGCAGTTATGTAGTCCTATAACGCCAAAGCGTCAATCTTTTGCGGTTCAAGATCACCCGGAACAACCGTAATAGGCACACGCAAACGGCTTAGCCCTTTACCTGTAAAATGGCTAACCAGAGGCCCGGGGCCTTTACCGCCGGCAGATGCCGCCAGAATAAGCATTCTGATATTGTCGTCTTCATTAATGATATCGATAACATTATCAATGCGGCTGCCTTCACGCATGTACAAAACAGGACGATGACCGTTCAAATCGTTCACACGCTTAGCTGCATTCCAGATAGATTTCTCCGCCTGCTCTCGCAATTCACGGCGCATCATCTCCTCGACATTGCCCCAATGTTGAAAATCATCAATGCTTGAAACGTGCAAAATCCCGACATGGGCACGTGCTGTTTCCGCACGGCGGGCTGCATAACGTAGCGCCAAACTAAACTCTTCTGTATCATCTGTAACAACCAGATAAACGCCACCATCACCGCGGCGCGTACCTTGATATCCGTTACTATTCGAAGTTTCTTCTTCTGTCATCTTTCGATGCCTCGCCTAAACCAATCCCTAAATTTATAAATTATTACTCTTTTCTAAAAAACAAGTTCACAAGCCAGCCTGCGAACAGCGCCATCAACACGGCGGCAATACCATACAGCAAAGAGTTATTATGCGCAAAGCGGTATACGCTAGCACTAAAACCGACCTGCCCTATGCGCAAGTCCGTCTTACGCTCCCCCACAGCACGCCCATCCTGAAACAGATAGGTCATAATGGTGTAGCGTCCTGTCGGAACATCTGCGGGTATATCAAAATCCACCCTGAAAAACTCATCACTCAAAAACGTGATTTTTTCAGGCTCCAAAGCAAAATGCCCGTGCATCTGCTTGTTTCGGATCAAAGCTTCACGGAAAGTTCGGATTTCAGCTTCGGTATTACGCCCGAGCGCATCAAAGTTTAACGAGTCAACGCCAATACCATATTCACGGCGCAGAATAGCGGGCGCAATCTCACGCTCCACACCACTCATGGCAAAGTCATAATAAGACGGCACATTACGAAAGCGCATATCATCGACGTTACGCCACATACCAAGGCTTTGCCCCTTACGGCGCACAGTAACGCGTCGCTCAGGCCCGCGTACAACAATGGCAAGATCACCCTGCTCGCGCTTAACCCCAAAGATTGTCAAACGGCTACCGTTAAACCCTGTTGTTATCTGAACGGTATCATCAGCAAGACCAATCGTTAGAAGATCGCTATCAAACGCATAAGCCTTGGGAGCAAGACCGCACATGATAACGAAAGCCAGCAATACAAAGCGAAACACTAGTTCACCTCCGTGCTGTATAGCTCGGTTGGCGCAATAAACAGATCTCCTGCCAATTTAAAGCAGACAATCAGCAACATAGAGGCGAGCAAGAAACGGGCGTAGCTACCTTTTAACTTACGAGAGAAACGCACCCCGAACTGCGCTCCAACCACACCACCGAATATAAGCATAGCCGCCAACACCAGATCCACCGTATGGTTCGTTACAGCCTGCATAATTGTCGCAAAAATTGTGGTGATCATAATCTGGAACAAAGACGTACCAGCGACCAATATCGTAGGCATCCCCAAAATATAGATCATCGCGGGAACCAACAAGAAGCCACCGCCAATCCCCATAATGGAAACAAGCAGCCCACCAACAAAACCAATAGCCCCGGGGACTAGCGCACTAACATAGAGCTTGGAACGAGGAAAACGCATTTTGTATGGTAGCGAGGTAAAGAACTTATGGTGCATCAGCTTGGATGACTCATCACCTTCAACATCCTTCTTTTTCAGCATTGAGCTCAGGCTTTCATAGAACATCATCAAGCCCATGGAGCCGAGCAAAAACACATAAAGCAGCGGAATAACAAACTCAATCTGCCCCATATGTTTCAGAAGCTTAAATAGCGAAACACCAATGACGGAGCCCAGCAAACTACCGACGAGCATAACCCCGCCCAGCTTGAAATCGACATTACCTTTTTTGAAATGCGCTAAAACACCTGAAAGACTAGCTGCCACCAGTTGATTGGATTGAGTACCAACAGCAATACCCGGCGGCAACCCCATAAAAATCAGAAATGGTGTAGTAAGAAAGCCGCCACCAACACCGAATAAACCCGACAAAAAGCCGACAAAAGTCCCCAGCAGCAGAATTGACTCCGCCGGGACCGTCATTTCGGCAATTGGCAAGTATATTTGCATAGGGATCAGTGTGCTTAAAAGTTACTCGAACTCATTATAAGCACATCTATTCGCACAACGGTAGGATTGAATTAGAAAAAACTACTACTAACTTGGAAAGTGATTAGTAAACGATCACATTCTCACCTTCATCACCTTTAAACTCGATACGAGGATCGGCAAGGTAATTACGGTAATGGCCTGTGTATATTTCATGGTCGGCCTTCTCGAAGTTCATAGATGTCGCAATGCTTAGGAAAATTTTCTTCCACATACCGAACGCATCCGCATGAGAAGAGCATTCCAGAATGTATGCACGATCATTGTAAAGTGAAGCGAACATCAATGCACGGCGGTGCATATAAGGCCCCTGCACTGCACCTTCATACTCAGCAAGTGCGTAGCCCGCATAACCGCGACCTAAACCGGCACCAACCTGAATATTGTGAATCTCGTAGTCTGTGTATTCATGCAGATAATTATTCCAGAAATCCATGTTGTAAGCGATCTTCTGAATATCGGCCGAATAGTGAACTGGATAAATGGAGTAACGAGCGTCATCACGTGTACGGATTCGGCACGCCGCGTGCGCACGGCCTGACTCAGGCATCACCGTAATCACATCATCTGCTGATTTATTGCTGACAACTTTCCACGTATCAGGGAATGACAGTGACACCCCTGTATCGACGTCCTGCCATACGAAATAGTCAGCACGCGCTTGGTTACTAGCGCCTACGCCAATCGTAAAAGTAAGAAGAGCAATATTGAAACAACGTGTGATTTTATTAAACATGGTGAACACCGTAGGAAATTAATCTTTGTCTATTTTGCCATCTTGTCAGCAAAAAGCAAACAAGATGTTAAGAAAAATGTTCCTTATGGCCAGTTATACACGCTGACTTGCCTATCGTAGGTTATAATTCACCATGATGGCATGATCTTCAGGCAGCGGCGTAAAAGCTTTATCCCACCCTTTATCAGCAACACGATCGAACACACGCTTCACGTCAAAATCTAGCGCACCATCGCGACCTCGCAAGAAATGCTGGAATTGCTCGACAAAGCCCTCATCCTGCATCGCGCGTTTATGCATGAGAACTTGATCACCGCCCTTAAGCTTAACGCCCTGCTTTGCCGCCTCGGCAAAAACAAGCTTAACGCCGAGATCCACTAATTTGTTTTGATCGTTTCCGCTCCAATTAGGCGTCCGCAGAGAACTCTGGTGATCGACGTTATAGCCCATGGTCGGCCCGTACGGAGATGCATGAATCTTAAACTGTGAAATTGCCCAACGCTGATAACGGAACATGACCATGTCATAAAGCACATCATCTTCAACACCCTCGAACAGAGGATCAGCCTTACAATGCTCGAAGACTTCCTGCGCATTCAAGCGGCGCTCTCCACCAAACGATAAAACCTTGTCATACAGCATGTACTCGGCAACGCGGTTCAGCTGCTCGAAACTACCCTTAAGCGCGTCCTCATCATTCTGTGTCACTTTGCCGCTCGCATCACGCGGCTGTAACTCGGCTGTCGGCTTATTCCTTAAGACAGGCCCTAATGCTTTAACAGGCTCCAGCACGCCCTTCAAACCATGATCATGCAAATAACGCATCAGCTTTAATTGATAGGCTTTCGGCAAATGCGCATTCAAATTAAACACACCGGAATGTAAATCACCGCCGTAGGTTGCGTAAGCATTGCGCGCTTCATCAAGGTTCGGGTTTGCTACAGGGCGCTTATTCTCCATATTTGCACGGCGATTAATTAGCACCTGACGCAACGCTGCCTGTGCATTCTCATAAGCCACAAGCTGCGTTGGATTAGCCGCCGACATAAGCTGCGTGACTTCCGGGTACTCGGCCTTAATCTCTGCTTCACGCTTGGAAAGCTCTTCAGCACTCAAACTACCTGGTTTCAGACGCAAGTGCTCGGCAATAACCTTCTGCAATGCAAGCTTACGGGACATTTCGATCTGCGTGCTATCCGTAACCGCCATCGCCATGGCGCAGAAATCAAGAAAGTCTTGAATATTCTGCTGTTCATAAACGCCGCCGATACCATCAAAGGCTACGCCGTTTTCATCCACCCCGCCCTCGGTCAAAGTGCGAGCAGCATTCTTCGTATCATCAGACGAGTTATCAGTGCCCATATAGACATTGGTCATCATATGACGCATAGCCACTTTGATTGCCTCTACCTCACTCACCTGCCCAGCTGCTAAGATTTCGTCTTTAAACGGCAGGTGCTTCATTTCTTTACAGAAACCTTCAACGCCTAACTCTTTAATAGCAAGAGACACCATCGCATAGACGATAACACTGTTAAACGCCGAGTCAGCACCGCCGCTAAGGGCTTGCGCGACACCAGAACCTTTAGTCTTTTTGAGATAATCAAACAGCCAAAGCGCCGTCATACGGATGACTTCCTCATATTCACGAGAAGTATCATCCAAACGATCCCATGCCGCTGCTTTTATCTCTTCTTTTCTGAGGGACGCGATAGATGGCTTCTTACCCTTTAAAGAGCGCTTAACCTTGGTGTGTGCATGCACCTTCGTTTGAGCCTTTGCCGGTGTAACAAGCACATCATTCGTCGATAGTGCCACGCGCCCCATGGAAACGCGCTGCCCGCTATAGATAATCTTACCCTTCTGCGCGATCAGACGATGACCATGTTGCGCAAATGTAGAACCGCTACTACCTAGACCATCAGTATCAATGACGACATCAGCATACTCAGATGCCAATTTTGCAAGATGTTCATGCTTCTTGATTTTCAAGGCCGTTGGCGGGCTAGCATTAGCGACAACAAGAACTGTCCCCTTGCGCGCTGTCAAATGGCGACGATACGCCGCAACAGGACTATCCCAGTTATAACTCACATCATTATGCGGGTAGCCACCAAAGTCAGTCGCGATCCACTTCTCTTCACAAATGATATGCGCAAGGTTAAATGCACGATCGCCGTCCTTCACATGAATAATCGGGCGACCCAGTAAAGTTTTGCGCTTACCATCGCGATCAAGAGGTACTTCGATTGTGCCGAAAAAACCATCCAGCTTATCCGCGGCTTCCATACTCCATTCAGAGAAGTAACGCTTCTCGTAACCGCGGCCATCATTGTAAAGATGCATTTTGGCTGTCATGCCCAGAATTTCACCATTCATAATGAAACTCTGCACGTTGAACGGTAAATCCATACGATTATACAAAGGGTTTTTAACGCGCTCCTCCTGATACGGAGGTTCAGCCATCATATTTTTATTACCGTATCGCCAAGGGTGACCGATAGAAATAATCAGATTGGGGTCGAGTGATTTCGCATAGGTTGCAATATCATCGAGCATCTCCAGAAGCTCTTCATTATCAACCTTCTGAAAATCATCGTTTGCTTCGTAACCGGTTAACGTCAGCTCTTCAAAGGCCAGAATATCACTCCCACGCGCAACAGCTTCACGAATAGCCTGATAGATATTCGCCATATTGCGCCCGTAATCCAAAGCCGTTTGGTTCAACGACGCTTGGGTTACGCGCAATCGCATTTTTGAATTATTGTCTTTTCCCATATTTATGAGGTAGCAAGTTTTAGAAAACTTGGGAAGAAAAATCTATTTCCAGAAACCCATAATATCCATGGTTTGTTGGAAGATAGGCTTGGCTACACCACGTGCTTTTTCAGCACCCTTATGCAGTATTGCATCAATTTCAGCAGTATCAGACATTAGTTCCGTCATGCGCTTGGTGATAGGCTCCAAATGCGCAACAGCCACATCGGCAAGTGCTGGCTTAAATTCAGAGAAAGTCTTACCCGCAAACTCTTTAATGACCGCGTCACTCGTTTTATCAGCAAGCGCACCATAGAGCGTTACTAGGTTCTTCGCCTCTGGACGATCTTCCAGCGCTTTCATGTTATCAGGCAGTGCGTCAGCATCAGTCTTTGCCTTGCGGATCTTCTTAGCAATAGTATCGGCATCATCGGTAAGGTTAATACGGCTCATATCACTTTCGGCCGACTTACTCATCTTCTGTGTACCGTCACGCAAGCTCATTACGCGTGTTGCCTCACCCATAATATAAGGTTCAGGCTGAACGAAGTGCTCAACACCATAACGCGTATTAAATGTCGACGCGATATCACGCGCTAGCTCCAGGTGCTGTTTTTGATCTTCGCCAACAGGTACGTGCGTAGCGTTGTATATAAGAATATCGGCCGCCATCAGCACTGGGTATGCGAACAAGCCCAGTCCTGCGCGTTCCTTATGCTTGCCTGCCTTATCCTTGAATTGCGTCATACGCTCCAGCTTGCCCATCTGGCTCATAGTCGCCAAAAGCCACATAAGCTGTGAATGCTCTGGCACGGATGACTGTACAAACAAAGCTGACTTCTTCGGATCAACACCGCCCGCAATATAAGCCGCCGCAATCTCACGCGTTGCCTGCTTGAGGGCATCTTGCTCATAAGGCTGCGTAATGGCATGCAGATCAACCACGCCATAGAAACATTCGCCGCCCTCATCCTGCAACTTCACCCAGTTCTTCAACGCACCCAGATAATTACCGAGGTGAAGATGTGATGTAGGTTGCATACAAGATAGAATACGTTTCATTACTTACGAGCCTTTTTCAGTATTTTCTTTAAATAGTTTATTCTGACCGCACCTGTCCCCAGTATGACAGCCGCATATACACTAGCGCCGCCGCCGATCAGAATTACCAGTCCGGTAATTTGCTGTATTAGCGCGGCATCTTCAAGGAAAAACGACGTTGTATACGGCATCGCCATATAAAGTGCCGCAGCCATAGCCAAACTTGCTGCAAATATCTTTAGAGCCGCTGTCTTGAAACGGGCATCCCATCGCGTATCTTCCTGCGCTCGCAAACCGCGCCCTAAAATAACGATCTGCAGCCACCCCGCCAGCGCTGTCGCCAGCGCAATACCTTCAACACCCATAGGTGTCAGCAGCACTAAATAAAGACTAAGCGCAATATTAAATACCGTGGCAATAACAGACGCCCACATCGGTGACGTTGTATCCTGCCGTGCCCAGTACGCTGTCGCATAAACTTTGACAAAAATATATGCAGGCATTCCAACCGCATAGGCCGTTAGCACGCGCGCTGTCATGCGTGCATCCTCGGGGGTAAACTCACCGTGCTGGAATAACGTGCTTATAATCGGCTGCGACAATACAAACAAACCTGTCGCTGCGGGCAATGCCAATAACAGGCACACTTCCATAGCGCGGTTGTAAAGATCACTAGATTCCTTGCTGTCACCCGCGGCAATAGCCTTGGAGAGCATTGGTAACAGCGCTGTACCAACAGCAATCCCAACCATACCAAGCGGCAACTGGTTCAAACGATCAGCATAATAAAGATAAGAAATCGCGCCCGCAGGTAGTAAGGAGGCAATAATCATATCCGCAAACAGATTGATCTGCATAACGCCAGCACTGATCGTGGTTGGCACCATATTCTTGAACAGCTTTTTGATACGCGGTGAATAACGCGGCTTTTGAATTCTGAAGCCGTAGCTATATTTCTTGATAAAGAACAGCAGTAACAGGAACTGCAATATCCCAGCCCCGAACACGCCATAGGCCATTGCATGACCTGCTGACTCAAATACATTAGAACAGAGCAGCGCAACAATAAGGGAGCAGTTAAACAATATTGGGGCCGCCGCAAACGGTGCAAACTTGTCATGCGCATTCAGTATCCCGCCCATAAGCGCGGTCAGCGACATCAGCAGCAGGTAAGGAAATGTAATGCGCGAAAGCTCGATAGACATCGGATAGCGAAGCGGGTCATCGCTAAACCCAGGCGCAATCAAATTGATTATCCAGGGCATGGCCATCATGGCTAGACACGTAAACACCAGTAAAGTCCATAACATAATGGTAAACGCATTACCGGCAAAACGGGATGCCGTGGCCTCCCCCTCTTTTTCAAGCGTTTGGGAGTATAAAGGTACGAAAGCAACGGTAAACGCACCTTCCGCTGTTACGCGCCTGAACAGGTTCGGCAACTTCAAAGCAACAAAAAACGCATCGGCAATCGGGCCTGCGCCTAAAATACCTGCCGTCAGGATATCTCTTCCAAATCCTGCGATACGGCTAAGCCCCGTAAGACCCGCCACTGTTGCCATTGCTTTGATCAATTTCATGTGCGTAGCTTACACCCCTTATCACTGGAATTCATCCGATTTTGTATTAACTATCTGTTATTCCTTAAAGACTATGATCATATTGAGGAAAAGTGAGATCACATGACGGACAGTAACAGCAAAACACTTGATGATGTGCAGTTAATTCAAACGGCAAAAGAGTATCTGCAAACTGAATTCGGCGCCAATACAAAAGATGCCGAAATCACTGTTCATCATGCTTTAGGACAAGGTGCATTCAGACCACAGTCGAAAACGGGCAAGCTCACGGACGACTCTACCCTGATAACTGCCACCTTCAATGGCGAAGGCGGTATTGTGACGGCTAACATTTCACTAAAAGAACTGCGCCATGCCGTTGCACGGCAATACCGCACTGCAGACACACAAGTAATTGCAGTCACAGAACCTGATGCAGACAAACCGTCAAACGAGGCATTCTCGCACTTCGTGGTAAAGCTCTAAACATATAAATTTGACATTCCGTTTCTTCCTGCTTAAGAAAAAAAGAAAAAACTGAGCAGGTCGGCATGATTGATCCCATTGCAGCAGCATCTTTAAGAAAGCTATTCGCCAAACACGCGGGCGATTACCCTTACCTGCTACCCGAAGCTGAAATCATGTTACAAAATGGCAACGGAACAACATTTAACATCAAAGCCAAAACACCTTCAGAGGCCGCCGACATTCTTCAACATATTCTAAACAATGATGGTACTGGCATATTTAACCGTATCGGCACATGGGATCATGAAGAACCTTTATATTTTCGCATGAGAAAAAAGCTGCGCCTTAAAGCTGATAACAAAGAAGCAGATATTCTGGCGTTCAACTTCGTTTATAGAGAACATGACAAGCCATCTCACGTATACCTATCTGATCCTGAAGTAACAGACTATGTATGGCAGGGTGACGAGAAAATTGAAAACCGCCCTCCTATCACTTTCGAAGGCCCTACCCTAAGCGATTTGATTATGATCTTAAGACGCGCAGGCGATTGTTGGCAGGATGTAAACTTCCTAAGACCACATAAACGTCCGCAACTCGAAGTCGTTCCTAAGGCTTAAGGGGCTTATAGTAATTGATTTTGTATTGAGGAGCAGCTAGTGCTCCGGGATCTATAGGACGTCTGAACACTTCCTCATAACCAAGGCGCTCATAAAAACCTTCGCCTTGAAATGTGGTTGTCGAAA
>LWDU01039767.1_pt1 | contig 21926 bp, 17 predicted proteins | sample 727161 | NCBI WGS metagenome assembly LWDU01 (sample SAMN04566230, study PRJNA314399) | hydrothermal vent metagenome | isolation source: deep sea hydrothermal plume seawater | place: Mexico: Gulf of California, Guaymas Basin | collected 2004-07-11
ATTATCAAAACCCAATACCACATCGCCGAGTACGCCCTCGCGATCTGCTACCAATAACTCGTTGATAATGCCGCCATAGGTGATAATCCGCACGATCGAGCCTTGTTCGTTTTCCAAGGTATAACGGTCCACTTGTTGCCCGGTCGCAGTCGTTCCAAACGCTTCTTTGCCCACTTTGGCTTCTCCTTGAGTTGTCGCCCATCCAACCACCAGTATAATTCCAATAAATATCCGTATCATAGACCTTTCTGTCTGCTGCTTGCGTTAGGTCATTACCGGACGTAAAATATATATTCCGAATTACCCGACCAACCCCCACAGCGAGATCATATAATGAATAAGTTACTCCTCCTGCTGACCACCCTCGCTCTCGCCGCCTGCGGCAGTGACTCCGATACCCCCAAACAAGAGGCCAAACCGCAATTGGCTTTTGTCACCAATGGCGTCGGCCCCTTCTGGACCATCGCCTCTAAAGGCGTCGAGGCGGCTGCCAAAAAATTCGACGCCCACGCCGAAGTGCAAATGCCCGGCGAAGGTGTCGCCGACCAGAAGCGCATCGTGCAGGCTATGCTCGCCCGCGGCATTGACGGCATCGCCATCAGCCCGATCGACCCCGACAATCAGACCTCCTTGCTCAACGAGGCCGCCGCCAATACCAACCTCATCACCCACGACTCCGACGCGCCTAAGAGCAACCGCCTGGCTTTTATCGGCATCGACAATTACTCGGCCGGTCGCGAGTGCGGTAAACTCGTCAAAGAAGCCCTACCCGATGGCGGTAATATCATGATCTTCGTCGGCCGCCTCGAACAACTCAACGCTCGCCAGCGCCGCCAGGGCGTGATCGACGAATTGCTCGACCGCTCCTTTGACCCTGAACGCCGCGACCCCAACAGCGGAGTGATCACCGGCGATAAATACACCGTGCTCGATACGCGCACCGACCAGTTCGACTACGCCAAGGCCAAAGCCCAGGTCGAAGACGCCATCGCCAAATACCCCGACCTCAACGGCGTCGTCGGTCTCTTCGCCTACAACCCACCGCTGGCGCTCGAAGCCATTAAAGAAGCCGGCAAGACCGGCGAGATACAGATCATCGCCTTCGACGAGGAAGACCCGACACTGCAGGGCATCATCGACGGTCATATCTACGGCACCGTGGTGCAAAACCCCTACAAATACGGCTACGAATCGGTGCGCATCCTTGCCGCCCTCAAACGCGGAGATCGTTCGGTGCTGCCCAAGGGCGGCGTGCTCGATATCCCGGCGCGCCAGATCCGCAAAGACAATGTTGCAGCCTTCTGGAGCGAGTTGAAGCAGCTGACTGGCGCGAAATAATGCCGCTATTGCAGGTCCGCGGCATAACAAAACGCTTCCCCGGCGTGCTCGCCCTCGACGCGGTCGATATGGCGATCGAACCCGGCGAGGTTTTGGCCGTCATCGGCGAAAACGGTGCAGGTAAGTCGACGCTGATGAAGATTCTCGCCGGCATCCAAGCACCCGACGACGGCGAAATGCTGATCGACGATACGCCCGTCGACATCGACTCGCCCCGCCGGGCGACGGAATTGGGCATCGCCCTGATCCATCAAGAGCTCAACCTCTGCGACAATCTCACCGTAGCTGCCAATATCTACCTCGGCCGCGAACCCCGTACATTCGGCCTGATCGACCGCGCGGCCATCCACCAGGGCGCGACCATCGCTCTGGCGCAAATCGGCCTCGCTATCGACCCCAATACCCTGCTGCGCGAATTGCCGATCGGCCACCAGCAATTAATCGAGATCGCCAAGGCCCTTTCTACTCAGGCCCGCGTCCTGATCATGGACGAGCCGACCTCCAGCCTGACCAGTGAAGAGGCCAAAGCGCTCTTCACCGTCATAAACGATCTGCGAGGCCGCGACGTCGCCATCGTCTATATCTCGCACCGTCTCAGCGAAGTCACCGCCCTAGCCGACCGCGTCATCATCTTGCGCGACGGCCAAAACGCCGGCGAACTGGCTCGGACAGAGATTGCCCACAACGCCATGGTCTCACTGATGGTCGGCCGCGATGTCTCGCAATACTACGTGCACCAACCCCACGAAGCCGGCGCAATCGTCCTGCAGGCCGAAGACCTAGTCGTGCCCGTCTGGCCCAAACACCCACTAAATTTTTCCGTCCACCGCGGTGAGATCGTCGGCATCGCCGGGCTGGTCGGTGCCGGCCGCACAGAACTATTGCAAGTACTTTTCGGCATTGCCCCGGCGCTTGCCGGCCGCGTCCTCATAGACGGCGAGCCACAGACGTTGCATTCCCCCGTCGACGCCATTCGCGCCGGACTAGCCCTGGTGCCCGAAGACCGCAAGCAACAGGGCCTGATCCTTGAAATGGCCGTTGCCGACAATATCGGCCTACCCGGCCTGCACCGGCACCACCGCATGGGCTTTGCCGACTATGCCCGCCAAAACGCCGATGCCGAAGCAATGATCCAGCGCCTCTCCATCCGCACGCCCGACGCCGGGCAAATAGTTCAATTCTTGTCCGGCGGCAACCAGCAAAAGGTCGTACTCGCCAAATGGCTCGCGCTCGAACCGCGCGTACTGCTGCTCGACGAGCCGACGCGCGGCATCGACGTCGGCGCAAAAGAGGAGATCTACCGATTGATGGAAGAGCTGGCCGCCACCGGCGTCGCAGTGCTCTTCGCTTCAAGCGAAATGGAGGAGATCCTAGGCATGTCCGACCGCACCTTCGTCATGCACGAAGGCCATATCACCGGCCAACTGCAACGCGCCGACCTCAGCGAAGAGGCCATTATGCACTTAGCCACCGGCAAGGCCGCCTGACGTGAAAAAGATCTTCGGCATCCTCGGCCTGCTCGTCGCCGTCTTCGCCCTCACCTGGATCATCGAGCCCAAATTCGCCAGCGCCTATAACCTGCAGAATATCATCCGCTGGACCTCGCTCTTCGGCATTATCTCGATCGGCGTCGCCTTCGTTATCATCACCGGCGGCATTGACCTATCCATCGGTTCACTGATCGGGCTCGTCGGCTGCACGATTACACTGCTCTTAGCCGACAACTATTCAATCCCAGCCGCCCTCGCGATCGTCATGGCGCTCTCGCTAGCCATCGGTCTGCTGCATGGCCTACTGATCACTCGCATCGGTCTGCAGCCCTTCGTCGTCACGCTCTGCGGGCTGTTATTCTACCGCGGTTTCGCCCGCTGGCTCACGCACGACCAGGTCCAGGGTTTCGGCTCCTCCTACGAGGGCCTGCGCCATCTCGCCATCGGCAAAATACCACTGACCGACAGCTTCTCTATCCCCATCCCCTTTTTCATCCTCGTATTTCTAGGTATCATAGCCGCCCTTTTCCTCAACCGCACCATCTGGGGCCGCTACCTGCTGGCACTGGGCCGTAACGAAGAAGCCGCGCGCTACAGCGGTATCCAAATCGAGCGCATGAAAATCCTCGCCTATGTCATCTGCTCGGGCACCGCCGGGCTAGGCGGCATACTCTTCGCCCTTGATGTCAACTCGGTGCAACCCGCCGCGCAGGGCAATTTCTACGAGCTTTACGCGATCGCCGCCGCGGTCTTGGGCGGGTGCTCGCTCCGAGGCGGAGAAGGCTCGATCTTAGGCGTTATTATCGGCGCCGCCGTCATGCGGGTGCTCTACAACGCCATTAATATTCTCGGCATTCCCACGCAACTCGAATTCGCCATCATCGGCGCGGTAATCCTAATCGGCGTTATCGCCGACGAATTGATCCGCCGTATGGCGGCCAATAGGCGGGTGGCGCGCGAGTCCTAAAAAGACACATAGCCGCGTACAAGCGGCCCGATCATCATCGGCATTTACGCGAGAAAAATGGGAGCCAAATATTTTTTTGGCTCCCATTATCAATCTCCTTATTCAAGAGAATAATTGCTACCTGTATTACCGGATCATATTCCTTATCGTAAGAGCGTCATCTTACGCGATAATATACAGATCTGGCAAGCCTGCTGCCATCGCGCGACTACCACAGTGACGAGAAATACACCACAAACGACGGATCTGAAAAGAATAACTGACAATCTCTTCTGCTGTTCTCATTATTCCAATGTGAAGCCATTGGAAAATATGATCGTCTTATTGTATAATCTAAGGAGCCTGTCCCTGTAAGAAAGGATGATCTATGCTGCATAGTTTTCGCCCGTTTCTCGCCCTCCTCCTCTTGCCCGCAGTCATGCATCTATCCGGCCTCCAGGCCTACGCTTGCGGTGGGTTTTTTTGCGACAACTTTCCAATGAACCAAGTCGCCGAAAATATTCTCTTTATCCAAGGGGAAGGCACTGTTACCACCCACGTGCAACTCCAGTATAGCGGCGAGGCTTCAGACTTCGCCTGGATTCTGCCGATGCCCTCCGTGCCCGAACTAGCCGTCAGTCACAACCAGATCGGGTTTTCAGTTGAATTTTCAAGAGGAAGCCGGCTGCGGTTTCCCACCGATCTTCCGCACGCTAGAAGACGACGGCAGTGTTGTCGCCGCCGAGTCCGCCGCTGTCGAGGTTGTCTCCCAGGAGCAAGTCGGTCCCTATGACACCGCCGTCATTACCTCCGACGACTCCCAAGCCATCGTCAACTGGCTCGTCGACAATGACTACCAACTCGACGATCTAGGCATCAACCTTCTGCACCCCTATGTCGAAGAAGGCGCCTTCTTCCTCGCGCTCAAGCTCGTCACCGACCGCGATGTCGGTGATTTACAACCCATCGCCCTGACCTACGCGGCCGAAGAGCCCGGCATCCCGATCCGCCTCACCGCCGTGGCCACCGCGCCCGAATTAAGCGTCATCGCCTGGGTATTGGCCGAACACCGCGCCATACCAAAAAATTATCTGCATGTGCGGATCAACGAGGCGGCGATAGACTGGTTCAACGGCGGTTTCAATTATCCGGAAGTCGTTACCCTAGCCACCAACGAGGCGGAGGGCCAGGCCTTCGTCACCGATTTTGCCGGGCCCAGCAAAATCGTCAACGATTTATTTTTCGGGGAGTTCGACCTCAAAAAACTGCGCCTGCAAGAGCATCCGGCCGACTTCCTCGACGCTGCCCTCTCCCAGGGTTTCCCGCGCGACGCGCAGATGCAGGCCTTGATTCGCCGGCATATCCCTATGCCGCCCGCCGTGCTCGCAGAGGGGGTACTCGAAGTCATTTTCGGCGGCGACCGCGAGGCCTACGACCGGATCCGCGAAGAAGGCCAACTACAGAGTCTGGCCGACCGCTCCTTCTACAATAATATCCGCGCCTACGACCGCTATATCACCGATCTCGAATTCAACGCAGTCGCCTTCGCCGACGATCTCGAACGCATCGTCGTTGAGCCCTTGCAGAATGTCAGACGGCTCTTTGCAGAAAAACCCTATCTCACCCGGCTCTACACCACATTATCGGCCGACGAGATGACCCTCGACCCGATGTTTTCCTACAACCCCGACTTGCCCGAAGTCGACAATATCCGCTTCGCCGAAGCCCGTTGGGATTGCGCCGATCCGGATAACACGCCGATCGAAAAATGGGAGTTGATCATCACGCTCGCCGACGGCCGCGAGATCCGCACCCTCCCTTTCGGCGACGGTGGTGGCCCCCGCCCCCTGCCCATCGGCGAACCAGCCGCAGCAATCATCGAACGCCTAGGCACCTCGGGGCCGCCGGAAACCATCCGCCGACTCACCGCCGTCGCCGAAACCGGTAACGGCTCTGTTCCCTCCGACTGGTTTCTACGGCAGAACTATCCCAACCCCTTCAACTCGAGTACGGTGCTGCCCTTCCAGGCGCCCGCCTCCACCGCCGATGTCGCCTTGCACATCTACAATCTGCAAGGCCAAAAGGTCCGCACCCTGGCCGAAGGACCGGTCATAGCCGGCTACCGCGAAATCACCTGGGACGGTCGGGACCAAAACGGCCGCATCGTCGCCAGCGGCGTCTATCTCTACCGGCTGAAAATCGGCTCGATCGATTTGACGCGCAAATTGCTGTTCCTGCGCTAACGCATGCGCCTAACCCTCCTAACCATGGTCCTCTGGCCCGCGCTGTGTACCGCGACCGAGTTTCCCGACTCCAGCCTGACGGCACAGGTGCGCCAGGCCCTAGACAAGGAGTACGGGACATTGCGCCCCGACGACTTCGACGACCTGCTCTATCTCGAAGCGGACCGCAGAGACATCACCCGCATCGACGGCATCGCCCGACTACACGATCTCAAGTTACTTCAACTAGCAAACAATCATATAGCCGATCTCACCCCCCTCAAAGACCTGCGCCACCTTGAAAAGCTCGATCTGCGCAACAATGAGCTAGACGATATAGCCCCCTTAGCAAATCTTGTCTACCTGCGCGAACTCGCTCTTGAAGGCAACAATATTCGCGCCCTTTTTCCCCTCAAAAACCTGCGCCATCTGCACCAATTATCGCTCGGATCCAACCCCCTCACCCATCTTATCGATCTCGCAAAACTCACCAACCTGACCTTCCTCAAAGTCCCCGACTGCCAAATCGACGACCTGAGCCCGCTCTCGTCCCTGCATGCGCTAACCCACCTTAAAGCCTCCGCAAACCAAATCAACAACCTGGCCCCTTTGCGCTCCCTAACCCAATTAACCCACTTGAACCTCTGGGGCAACCAACTGCAAGACCTCACTCCCCTCGCCGAGCTATCTAAACTCGACCACCTCAACCTCTCGTCCAATCAAATAACCGAGCTCTCGCCGCTCGCCGGCTTTCGGGCATTACAAACTTTGCGCTTAGACGACAATGAAATCGCCGACATCAGCCCGCTACAAAATCTGCAAAACCTCGTAGAACTCCGCCTCGCACAAAACAAAATAGCACACCTACCCCCTCTAACCTCGCCTGCCCTCACCATACTCGACCTATCCAACAACCAAATCACCGACCTATCCCCCCTGCTATACCTAGACACCCTGCACACGCTCAACTTAGCCAACAATCAAATCACCGACCTATCCCCCCTGTTGAACCTTCCCTCCTTGAAAACCTTGGAAATCTGGAACAACCCTCTCTCCCCAATTTCACTCAATGGTCATATCCCCACTCTACAAGAGGCCGGGGTAAGAGTCTACCACAAATAAAAGCCACGGAGCATAAACTCCGTGGCCATCACAATTTTGATCTTTTGGGGATTTATCTGAGCGACTTGCTGTACCAGGTTTCACAGGGTAGTGAAATCTGAGCATAGCCCTCGGAGCCTCACAGGGCGCGTATCGCAAAGCAATGCGTACATGAGCAAAGAGAAATCCCAAAAAGCTCTCCGCAAACTGCTTTTACGACGCCAAACCCTCCAGCAACCTCTGCCTCACCCCGTCAAGCACCTCGTAATTAACAATCTTCTGCCCCTGCCCATCAACGATATAAAACGCATCCTGCGCCCTGGCCGCCACCGTATTAATAATCGCCATATGAATATCCAGATCCATCTCGCCCAACAGGTATGCGATCGTGTAGAGCAAACCCACATCGTCCTGGGCGTCTATGTCGACTACCGTGTAGCCGGCTGAGATCCGATTGTCGAACACCGCCTGCGGCGGCTGGCCATATTGCTGCTGCTTGCGACGCCGGTCCCAATTGTGGCTATAGCCTTCGATCAACTCACGAGCTTTCGTCCGCAGGGAAATAACCTCCGCCAGCCGTTCCCGCACCCGCTCCTTCTTCCATTCGGGCAACACCGGACTGCCATCCACATCGGTCACCTGGAACACATCGAGCACTACATCGTCGTCACGCGTATTAACGTCGGCATGTAGGATATTGATGTCGTTGACCGCCAAGGCGCTGCAAATTTTGGCCATCAGCTGACGCTGGTCACGAGTGCAGACTGCAATCTCGGTATGGCCTTCCTGTTCGACGAATTCCACATCGAAAATGCACTCTTCGCTCAAAAAGGTGCTCATGCCGAGGTGCATCTCGATCTGCGCGCGGTCGTAGGCGACCAGGTAACGCGGCGGCAACGATTCGACATGCTCCTGGAACTGCACAACCTTCAACGCCGGCCAGCGGCCCGATAGATGTTCGAGATGCTCCCCCAATAGCTGCCGAGCGCGCTGTTTCTCCTCGAGCATCTGCATGCCCGAACGCAATTGCTCGGCGGTCTTATAATAGAGCTCCCAGAGCAAAGCCCCCTGCCAATCGGTCCAGGCATCGGGCGAAACCGCCGAGAGGTCGGCGTACGAAACCAGATAGAGCACCTTGAGCCATTCCATATTGGCGAAGAGCCCGGCAAACTCCCCGATCATCTCATAGTCTTCGAGGTCGCGCCGCCTGGAGATCAGCATCATGTCCTGGTGGTGCTCAACGAGGAAGTGCAGCATTGACCGCTCTTCCTCGCTAAGGCCCATGCGTTCGCCCAATTCCGCGGTCATCTCCATACCGCGGGCGATATGGTCGTCGCGTTTCCACTTGCCCACATCGTGTAGCAGCACCGCAAAAAAGAGCAGATCGCGCCGCTCCACTTCGGCGAAAACAGCCGACATCCGCCCCTGCTGCTGCCCCAAGGCCTCCAGGTTCTCCAACGCTATCAGCGTGTGCTCGTCTACGGTATAGATATGGTAAATATCGTATTGGACCAGGCAGGTCAGCCCCCCGAATTCGGGCAGATAGGAGCCGAGCACACCCAACTCATGCAGCCGCCTGAGCGTCAAGGCAGTGCGGTGTTTGCGTTTGAGGATTTTGAGGAAGATATCACGGGCCTCGGCCGAGGACCTGAACCGATCATCGACCAAGTGCAAACAGGCGCGCACCGTGCGTTGCACCTCCTCACTCAACTCCAGGTTTTTCATCTGGGCGGTGAGGAAAATCGCCAATAGGCGCACGGGTTTCTCCGCGAAATACTCCTGCCGCCACACCGCGTTCGAGATACATGCTGCGGCTGCTATTGCGGGGTTTGCGTGTCAGCCGGTTGAAGCCCAGCTCGACTAAGTGGTAGACGGTGCTTGCATGCAGGTAGTAATCGCGCATAAAACGTTCGGCCGCAAGCTCCGGCCCCACGCCCTCGTATCCCAAATCGGTGGCGATCTGCGGTTTGATATCGTGGTCCAGAACATCGCGTTTGCGACCGACAGCAAAATGCAGCGCGTGCCGGATCCGCCAGAGAAAGGCGCGACTGCGCACCAAACTCTCGATATCCGCCGGAGAGAGATACTGGCCCCAGAGTTCGTCAATCTCCGACGACTTGGCTTTGGCCTTGAGCGCCCACTCGAAAACCTGCATTTCGCGCAGGCCCCCGGGGCTTTCCTTGACATTTGGATCCAATAGCTGAACCGACTGCCGCGCCTCGATCCGCTTCCTGCGCCATGCGTCGAGTTGGCCAATGGTACGCTTGGGCACTTTTTTATAGAGTCGCTGCTGAAATTCCGCGAAGAGCACCTCATCGCCGGCAAGCAGGCGACCGTCCATCATCGCGGTACACGATTCCAAGTCTGCGCGCGCGAATTTGGCGACTTCGGCGAGCGTGCGACTACTGTGCCCCACCTCGAAGCCCATATCCCAAAGCGGGTTTAATACTCCGGAGACGAACTCAGGAACTTTGTCTTGGTCTTTCTTAAAAAGAAAGAGTAGATCGACATCGGAGTAGGGGGCCATCTCGCTACGGCCATAACCGCCCAACGCCACCAGCGCATGGGCTCCTTGAGCTTGGCCTACGGCGCGCTGATAGATCGCCAGCACCACCGCATCCATGGCCACCGCAATATCCCGAGCCACATCGCCACCGCCCCTACCCACACGGTGCTCGGCCTCAACCCGCGCGAGTGCCTCCTGCCATAGCGGCCGCAACGTTTCGCCGAGCGGCCCAGCCGGAGCATCCGCTAACTTAGCGGCGAAATCTTCCAATAGACCCACAACTCAACCCGCGCTCTGGGTACTGCGGGAGGCAAGTTTTTTTACTGTTGGTTTTTTATTTTTCGCCGCAACCTTCTTCGCTGTTGGTTTTTTTTTCGCCGCCTTCTTTGTCGCAACCTTCTTCGCTGTTGGTTGCTGCTTCGTCGCTTTCTTAATCGCCTTCTTCGCCGTGCGCCCCGCCGCCTTCTTGCGCGGTATTTTTTTGTCCAGCACCGCGTGCAATACCTCGTCGATATGGTCGACCAACACAAAGCGCAGGCGACGACGAATCGGCGCGGGCACGTCGTCGAGGTCGGCGGCGTTGCGCTGCGGCAATACCACGGTGCGGATCCCCGCCCGCTGCGCCGCCAACACTTTGTCGCGTATACCACCGACCGGCAGCACCCGACCGCGCAGCGTAATTTCCCCGGTCATCGCGACACCGGCTTTGACCGGCCGCCCCGTAAAGAGCGAAACCAGTGCCGTCGCCAGGCCGATACCGGCTGAAGGCCCTTCCTTGGGGGTCGCGCCCGCCGGCACGTGCAAATGGATGTCGGACTCGTCGAAGACCTCTGATTTGATCTTTAGCCTCTCGGCCTCAGCCCGCAACCAGCTCAACGCCGCGCGCGCCGACTCCTGCATCACATCGCCCAATTGCCCGGTGAGGATCAAATTCTTACGGCCCGGCATCCTCGTCGCCTCAATAAAGAGGATCTCGCCGCCGGCCGCCGTCGCGGCTAAGCCTGTGACCACTCCCACTTCAGCGTTCTTCTCGGCGGACTCGTGAAAAAAGGGCGCGGTACCCAAAAACGCCTCAAGCCCCTTCTCGTCCACATTGATCCGACGCTTGCGGCCCTCGACAAACTTGCGCGCCACCTTGCGACTGATCGTACCCAACGTGCGCTCCAGATTGCGCAGTCCCGCCTCCCGCGTATAGTCCTCAATCATCCGGCCGAGCGCCCCGTCGTCAATTCGTAAATGGCTCTCGTCGATCCCGTGCTCGGCGAGTTGGCGCGGCAGCAGATGGCGACGGGCGATCTTCTCCTTCTCCTCCGGCGTATACCCCGACAGCGGAATTTCCTCCATGCGGTCCCTGAGCGGCCCCGGTATCGGACCGAGCAAATTGGCCGTGGCGATAAACATGACCTTCGACAGATCAAAGGTCACGTCGAGATAATGATCGGCGAAGCTGTTGTTCTGCTCAGGGTCCAACACTTCCAACAGTGCTGCAGCTGGATCACCGCGAAAATCCGCGCCGAGCTTGTCGATCTCATCGAGCATAAAAACAGGATTAGAGGTCCCTGCCTTGCGCAACCCCTGGATAATGCGCCCAGGCAGTGCCCCGACATAAGTTCGGCGATGACCGCGGATCTCGGACTCGTCGTGCACACCGCCCAACGAGATGCGCACGAACTTGCGGCCCAGGGCGCGGGCAATCGACTGGCCCAATGAGGTTTTTCCCACTCCGGGCGGCCCGACAAAACAGAGGATCGGTCCTTTCATCTCCTGGCGCAGTGTACGCACCGCCAGGTATTCGAGTACCCGTTCCTTGATCTTGTCGAGACCGTAGTGGTCCTCGTCGAGAATCCTCGACGCTTCCGTGATATCGAGGTCGTCCGGCGTCGTAGAACTCCAAGGCAATTCGATCATCCAATCGAGATAGGTCCGGACGACCGAATATTCGGGCGAGCTCTGCTGCATCTTCTCCATCCGGTCCAACTCGCGCAGAACGGCCTCTGACGCCTCTTGTGTCATGCCCACCGCCTCGATCTTGTCGCGCAGTTCATCGACCTCCGCCAACATCGGATCCGATCCGCTCAACTCCTTCTGAATCTGCCGCAGTTGCTCGCGCAGAAAATAATCGCGTTGCGACTTGCCCAACTTCTCCTGTACCTGGGTCTGGATGCGATTGCCGACTTCGAGGATTTCCAGCTCGCGCGCCAATAGCTCGGTCAGGTATTCGAGCCGCTCTTCAATTTCAAGCGCTTCCAGCAAGCGCTGGTGCTCTTCTATTTGTAAGTCGAGATTGGAGGCGATAAAATCCGCAAGACGGCCAGGGTGGTCGATATTGACGACCATAATCTGCAACTCGTCGGGCAGATGCGGTAACATCTTGACCATTGCCTGAAACTGCTGGTGTACCGAGCGGGACATCGCCTGCACCGCCATTGCATCGGCCTCGCCATGGTCTTCGAGCGGTTTGAGCACCGCCCGCAGATGGGGTTTGGCCTGCACGACTTTGCCCATCTTCGCCCGGCTCACCCCCTGCACGATCAGCCGCACCGACCCGTCGGGCAATCGCCACACCTTGTGGATCTTGGCGATCGCCCCGACGCCGTACATTTTCTTCGGCCCCGGCTCCTCGTCTTCGGGATCTTTCTGCGCGAAAATCCCGACCAGGTTATCATCCGCCTCGGCGGCCTCGATCACCGCGATCGATTGCGGCCTCGATGCAGTCAACTGCTGCGGCATAAAGGGGTAAACGACGCTATTGCGCAACGGAAAAACGCCCAACTGGGCGGGTATATCCAGATGCTGTTCTAAGCTTTCGCTCAAATCTCACTCTCCCATGCCTCGGCCTTGCGATAGACCGCCGTATCTTCGCCTGCGACGGCCTTCTATACCTAATTATAGTGTGTTTAATCTTAGAAGTTGATACGGAAAGTGTCAAGAGTGCAAACGGTCGACAGTTAATGTATCCGGCTTACTCCAGACGATCGCAAACATCCGCGCGTTCGAGATGAACCCCATGCGTTTATTGGCTTATAACGAGGCCGAATCCGTCTCCAGTTGAATAGAGGCCTCCAGTTCGGCTTCTATATCTTCACCGCGAAAATAGCCCGTCAACGGCTGAGCAGCACCCGCCTCACCGCCCGCCGCCACCGCAACATGCGCATCGGCCACCGCTAACCCAAGGCTCGGGTCCCAACCCCGCCAACCCGCCCCGGGTAAATACACCTCTGCCCAGGCGTGCATATAGCGCTGTTGCTGATTTTGCTCGCCGGCTTGATAACCACTGACAAAGCGCGCTGCCAACCCCAAGGTGCGACAGATCGCGATAAAAAGCACCGCCAGATCACGGCAAGCTCCACGACCGCGCGCAAGCGTTTCTGCCGCCGCCATAGGCCGCCCCTCTAAACGCACTTCGGCCTTGAACGATTGATATATATATCCGTTTAAAACGCGCAAAAATGGCAAGACCTCTCCTGCAGCCTGCCGCGACAATTCCTGCCCCAGTGCAGTCACCGAATGCTCCGGATCACCCATCTGCCTATAGGGCGCCAATACCACGGCTTCCGACTCCGCGTATGTTGCGGGCAAGGAAGAGAAATCCGACTGCAGCAGGAATTCGAATGGATTGGCACGCAAGGTCTCGACCTTGGCGCGCGTTACGACGCAAAACTCGCTATGCGCACCGGCGAACCAGGCGCGGGCCATTGCATTGCCCTCCGCGTCGAGATTGTGCGCCACGCCAACCGGGTCGGGGCTTATGTCGAGGCGAAAATCGACTAGCCGCTGGCTCCCGTCGCAACGAGGGCGCAGACGGATCTCGTGGGGGTCGAGATGTACGGGACGATTGTATCGGTAACGCGTTCGATGAACGATCTGAAAAAGCATAGTGCCTTAGGGCTGGGATGTTTTGAAAACGACATTTTTTTCGCTGAGCTTATTCAATACGTCGCCCATCCAATCGGCCGGGGCCCTGATCAGCGACTCCTCCATATTGCGTTGCCACCACTCGGCCATCTCCGCCGTTTCGCTCTGCTCGTAGCGGTGCTCAACGATCTCGTGAAGAGACGTCTATCGCACTATTGCGCGTCGCCTCGAACGCCAGACACCCGCCCTTGAGGGCCAGGTCAAGCGGCGAATCATAACGCAGCACCCGATCCAACAGCGATTTGCCATAACCCGATTCGCCGATGATATAATAGGGGCTACCCTGACTGACCTCGACCCAATTGCCCTGCGGATAGAGCATATAGAGCTTGTGCTCCTCGTCGCGGGCCAACTGCCCCCCTACCAACGCGTGCAAGTTGAAGCGCAGCCCCGCCTCAGCCAATGCCTTTTTATCTTCTTTGGCGACGCGACGAATCTGTCGGGCGATCGAATTGACCGCCTTGTAGAGTTTGTCGAAAGGCTCGTCGTTCTCTTCCATCACCTCGTCGAAATAGGTCAGGGCCTTGTCGCGCACCGAACGCAGTCCAGAGGTCATCACAAAAATTGGTTGCTCGCCGTATTCGTGGGTCGACACCTTGCGCGCGGTAATGCGCTGGGTGCCGGTGGTGATGCGGGTATCGGCGATACCGACCAGGCCCTCTTCGACCTTCATGCCCAAACAAAACGTCATTCTTGGTCTCCCGTAGGCGCGAGCTGGAAAAACGTGCTATTAATCGAGTTGTTGACCTGGTTGAGTTCGAGCTGAAAACGGTCGAGAAATTCGTGCAAGCCCCGCTCGATAATCTCGCCGATATCGCTATAGATCAGCTCGGCGCGCAGACGGCCCAGGCCGCGTTCAGCCGGGTTGGCGAAGGCATTGTCGGCCGAACCGGTGATCCGGTGCAGCGAGCGTTCGGTCTCAATCAGGCAGTAGTGAATCGAACGCGGAAACTCCGGATCGAGGATTAAGAATTCCGCCACATGCGACGGGCTGATAATGCCGAAGCGCTTGCGGTACATCTCAAAGGCACTGGCCGAACGCAATAGCGCGCCCCATTGCAAATTGTCGTAGGGCGTGCCGACATCCAGCACCGTCGGCAACAAAATGAAGTATTTGACGTCGAGGACACGCGAGGTCTTGTCGGCACGCTCCAATAGCGTCCCCATGCGCGCGAAATGCCAAGCCTCACCATGCGACATCGTCGCCGACATAATGCCGGTGAAGGTGTGGCTGGCCTGGGCGATGCGCTTGAAAAAATCATCCGGCACCTGCAATGCCAGCCCCTTATGCACCCCCGTGATCATCAGGTAAAAGGTGTTGATCTGCTCCCACGTTTCAGAGGAGATGATCTGGCGCACCGAACGCGCGTTTTCACGGGCTCGGGACAAACAGGAGACGATCGAATGCGGATAGTCGCGGTCGAAGGCCAAAAATTCGATGACATTCTCCTGGCTGGCCTCGCCGTAGCGCTCGCGAAAAAGCCCGTAGTCTCCGGTTACCTGCACCAGCGGCGCCCACTGCTGGTCCATCTGCATCGACAGGTCCAGGTTGAGATGCATATTCACCTGGATAAAACGGGCGATATTCTCCACCCGCTCCACATAGCGATTCATCCAATAGACGGCTTCGGCGGCCCGGCTAAGCATCTGGCGCGACCTCCTCCCCCTCGGCGACCAACACCCAGGTGTCCTTGGAGCCGCCGCCCTGCGAAGAATTAACCACCAGCGAACCCTTCTTAAACGCCACCCGCGTCAGCCCCCCCGGCACAATGTGGATATCCGACCCGTAGAGCGCATAGGGGCGCAGATCGACGTGCCGCCCTTCGAGATGGTCGTCGACAATGGTCGGCACCCTGGACAGCGCGATGGTCGGTTGCGCGATATAATTGCGCGGCGCGGCCTCGATCCGCCGAGCGAAATCTTCGCGCTCTTCGGCAGTGGAGTGCGGTCCGATCAGCATCCCGTAGCCACCCGATTCACCGGCAGCTTTGACGACCAACTTGTCCAGATTGGCCAGCACGTGCGATCGCTGCTGCTCGTCCCAGCAGAGAAAGGTCTCCACATTGGGAATTATAATATCCTGGTCCAGGTAGTATTTGACCATCTGCGGCACATAACTGTAGACGACCTTGTCGTCGGCGATCCCCGTGCCGGGAGCGTTGCCGATGGCGACGCGACCAGCCTTATAGACCTCCATCAGCCCCGGCACACCCAACGTCGAGTCGGGGCGAAAAACCTGCGGATCGAGAAAATCATCGTCGATGCGGCGGTAGATCACGTCGACGCGCTGCAAGCCCCTGGTCGTGCGCATCATCACAAAACCGTCAGAGATCATCAGATCGCGGCCTTCAACCAATTCGACGCCCATCTGTTGCGCGAGGAAGGCGTGCTCGAAATAGGCCGAATTGTAGACGCCCGGCGTCAACACTACCACCATCGGGCTATCGATATGGTCGGGGGCCAGATAACTCAACGCCGCCAGCAGACGATCGGGATAATCGTCGACGGGGCGCACCGGCATCGCACTAAAAATCTGCGGCAAGGTTCGCTTGAGGACCTGGCGATTCTCGAGCATATACGAGACACCGGACGGACAACGCAAATTGTCTTCGAGTACGTAAAACTGCCCGTCGCCGCCGCGGATCATATCCGTGCCGGTGATATGGCACCAAATGCCCTTGGGCGGGTCGAAGTCGCGGCAAGTGGGCATATACCCCTTTGACGACTCAATCACAAATTGGGGTATGACCCCGTCTTTGACGATTTTTTGCTCGTGATAGATATCATCGAGAAATAAATTGAGCGCCTCGATACGCTGTTTGAGCCCGCGCTCCAATAGCGCCCAATCCTCGCCGACGACGATCCTCGGCACGATATCGAAAGGCATTATCTTTTCGGAACCGGCATCGTCGTGATAGACATTGAAGGTTATGCCCATATTGAGCAGGGCCAACTCGGCGGCCTGCTGGCGGCGTTGCAGTTCACCATCCGAAAATTGGCCGAGCCTTTCGATCAACAGCGCCGCGTCGGCCTTGGGCCGCCCTTGGGCGCCGAACAACTCGTCGTAAAAACCCTCGGTATCGTAATTGGCTAGATTCATAGTCCCTCAACAGGTCGACAGGGCTGTATGTCCGTCGGATTCGGTCTCTTGCACGGTCTCGTGATAAAACACGTTCATCTCCGTCATTTGTGCGGAACCGAATATGGTCGCAAAAGACGCGTCGGCCGCGTCCCGACCGGTACCGATTCGTACTATCGAGTCCAGCGGGATCAACTTCGTCGGGTCGAATAGAAACCAGCGCTGTCCCAAATAAGCGTCGAAGCAGGCGTGAAAATCGGGCGGCTGTAACCCCTGGGCATATCCAGTGACAAAACGCGCGGGAATATTCAGCGCACGGCACAACGCGATACCCAAATGGGCGAAGTCCCGGCAGACACCCCGCCGACCGAGCAATGTATCATTGGCCGCGGTGTGCGCATCGCTCGCTCCGAAGGCGTATTCGACATTGGCGTGAATCCAGTCGCAGATCGCCTGCACCCGAACATACCCTGGTTGGACCGCGGCAAACTCGCGGGCGGCGAAATTCAATAATCGATCCGAGGGGCAATAACGACTGGGATAAACATAATGTACGATATCCAGCGGCAATTTGGCAGGGGACACCTCGGCAAGGCCCGCCGTCGACACCTGCACCGGCGCTCGTGTACCGCTGGCGCGATAGTGCAATGTGAATTCACCGACTGGCGCGTGTAAACGCATATGCCGGCTTCCGGCGACGAGTTTCACCTGCTCAACCGCCAAGTCAGGATCCGTTTGCAATTTTTCTTCCGTTATCTCTTGGCAGGCACTGTCAGCGACGGCAACATTAAAAACAAAGGCAATGGGCGCTTTGACTTGGTAGCGCAACCGACAACCGACCGTAAATCGCATGGGCTCCTCCATATTAATTGACAAGGTGATTCGCTTTGTGTTTTGTTAGCTATAATCTAAGCATTGACGAACCATATCGCCGCAAAGGACCTAAATGGGAGAAGACCTCACCCCCCGCAAAGAGCGCGCCATCTTAGTCGGCGTCACGCTCCCCGGCATGTCCGACTGGGAAGCCGAGGATTCGCTCGACGAACTCGGCCGCCTGATCGACACCGCTGGTCTCAAAGAGGTCGAGCGCGTACAACAAGCACGCGTCCGCATCGACTCGGCGCAATATATCGGCACGGGCAAGGCCGAGGAGATAAAAGAGCTGGCCGAGCAACACCAGGCCGATATGATCGTCTTCGACAACGACCTTTCCCCCGCACAGATGCGCAACCTCGAAAATACGATCAAATGCCGGATCCTCGACCGCAGCGCGGTGATCCTCGATATTTTTTCGCGCCACGCCCGTAGCCACACCGCGATGATCCAGGTCGAGTTGGCCCAGCTCAATTACCTGCTGCCGCGCCTGACCCGCTACTGGAACCATCTCTCGCGCCAGGCCGGCGGCGGCTCGATCAGCGGCATGGGGGCGGCCGGCGTGCGCGGCCCAGGCGAGACCCAGCTCGAAATCGATCGCCGCCTAATCCGCCGCCAGGTCAATATCCTCAGTGCCAAGCTCAAAAAAATCGGCAAGCAGATGGCGACAAACCGCAAAAATCGCGCCGACGTCTTCAAGGTCGCCCTGGTCGGCTATACTAACGCCGGTAAATCAACTCTGATGCGCGCACTTTCAGGCTCCGACGTGCTGATCGAAGACCAGCTCTTCGCCACCCTCGACTCGACCACCCGTGCCGTCGACCTCGACCACCGCCATAAAATCCTGCTCACCGATACCGTTGGTTTTATTAAGCGCCTGCCACACCACCTCTTCGCCTCCTTCCGCGCCACCCTCGAAGAGGCCATCGAGGCCGATCTGCTGCTGCACGTCGTCGACCTCAGCTTTCCCAACTACCAATCCCAGATCTATACCGTCGAAAACGTCCTACTCGACCTCGGGCTCGAAGACCGGCCGACATTGACCGTCTATAACAAAATAGACCAGATCGCCCCCGGCGAAGAGGCGCGCACTATGCAAGCCTATGCCGAGCACGAAGACGCCATCGCCGTGTCGGCTTTTAAAAATATCGGCCTCGACGCGCTACGCGAAAAGATCATATCCTATAGCGACGCCGATGACGTCATTCTTGAGCTACAAGTCCCGCAAGCCGAAGGCCGGCTATTGGCCAACTTGCACCAACAGGGCCAGGTGATCGAAGAAAGTTATGTCGACAACGACGTCTGCCTGCGCATACGCCTCGAAAGATCCTGGGCTAATCGCTGGCAGTTGCAACGCTTCTTGCTGAGCAATCCCTAGGCTGCCAAATAACCCAGCTCGACCGCCTCGTCGATCATCTGGCGCGCATAGGTCCACAACGCCGGCGCACCTTCGCCAATATGTTCATTGCGCGCGAGCACCTGCTCTTTTTTGATCCCGTGTTTTCGCCACGCGGCCCCCTCGCCATGAAAATTGAGCAATAGCGGCTGTAGTCGGTCGAGTGCAGCCGCATAACGCGCCTCGGGGCTCTGCCGCAATTCAAACTCATCCCACAATGCTCGCATAACACCGGCCTGGTCCGTTGGCAAGAGCCAAAAAAGCCGGTCTGCCGCCTTTTGTTCGCGTTCTTCCTTATCCAGGTTCGCCACCTCGTCGTAGGCGAAGGTGTCACCCGCGTCTATCTCCACCACGTCATGGATCAACAACATCTTGAGCACCTTGAGTAAATCGACTTCGGCACTGGCGTGCTCGACGAGCAAAACGGCCATCAAACTCAAATGCCACGAATGCTCGGCGTCGTTTTCAGGACGCCGGTCGCCGAGTAGTAAGGTCTGGCGAAAAACCTGCTTAAGTTTCTCGGTTTCAAGGATAAAAGCCAACTGTGTTTCGAGACGGTCGACAGCCATCTATCGCTCCTACGGGATTTTTGCTTAGTATTAAAAGAACCCAGAAAGATGAAAATGAGACCGAAACCGCTCAAAGTCCAATCAGAGAATCAGTGGTTCCAACGCGCCGAGGTATTGCAACGCAACCGCAAGAAGCGCAACCAGCACCGCCAGTTCCTCGTCGAGGGCGTGCATTCACTCAACGCCCTTGTCGCCAACGACGCCTGGACCATCGAAGCCCTGCTCTATACCCCCGACCGACGGCTCTCCGATTGGGCGAACGCGATCCTCGATACCGCACCCGCCCGCCATCACTTAGAACTAAGCACCCCGCTAATGGACAAACTTAGCGATAAAGACGAGCCGTCAGAACTTATCGCCATCGTCGATATGCCCGCTGACGACCCCGCACGCATCCCCGTTAAGCGCGAGGCCTTTATCGTGCTCGCCGACCGTCCGCAAAGCCCTGGCAACCTCGGCACCCTGATCCGTTCCTGCGAGGCCTTCGGCGCACACGGTCTCATCGTCACGGGCCATGCCTGCGATCTCTACGACCCGCCCACCCTGCGCGCGGCAACCGGCGCACTTTTCGGCCTGCCCACAACACATATCTTTTCGCAGGAAGATCTCAATACGTGGTTAGAACAACTCCGCCAACAGGCCCCGGGCCTGCAAATGATCGGTACTAGCACACACGGCGAGACCACGCTTGCCCACTGCCCCTTCACCGCGCCGACCCTGCTGGTCATCGGCAACGAGACTGTCGTCCTGAGTCGCCGCATACGCGAGCTCTGCGACTGGGTCGGCTCGATCCCGATGGCGGGACAGCTTCCCTCGCTGAATATGGCCAGCGCCGCGACGGTCTGCCTCTATGAGATTCAGCGGCAACGGATGGAGATTGCGGATTGAGCTTAAACAGTGGATGGATTCAGTTGAACAGCGAGTGATAATAACGGGTTCGTGATCTTCACAAACCTGCTGCATAGTGCTGGCGAGGTTGCCTCAGGTGGAGGTATAGGTAATGGCTTTCATTCTTTAGCTCCAAATCAACTCCTGTATATTCTGCTTGGGGTATATTCCTGACATATGCCGTCTATTCATCNNNNCGAGTGTTTGCATTTTGTCCCAGATCGCGTAGTGCTGGGTTTTGTCATGAATGATGTAGTTAGCCCGGGCGAACAAGACAATCGCCATGGAGGTAGTGGTTTATTCTGGGGATTAACCCAGAATGATAACGCTCTGCTTGGTTATTTTTCTAACGAAACAGGTTGGGGACGCACACTGCAAAAGATACGACAAAAACAGCACGAGCAGATGAATAAACAGGAAGTAGATTTTAGCCAGAGCGCATTTTTTACAACGTCGCTATCTGACTCGCCGTTTAGCGATATGTGGCAGAAGTCATTAGAGCAGATCCTACAAATACAGGCGTTGTGTCTTTCGCATCGTATTCCATTTACTCTGGTTGTTTTTCCAGAAACTTTCCAGCTCTTCCGCCCCGAACGCCAACAACCCCAGAAGATCTTGCACGACTTTGCCGAGAAGCACAGTGTGGAAATGATTGATCTAACGTTGACTTTTGAGCAACTATTATCTCCCTATCAAAAGTCGTGTTTCTTCTTACGGCCCACCAGTAGATTTGCGAACTTTTCAAGATATGGCGGATGTGATGGCGACAGTATTCTTTTTGGACGATGTGCATCTATCTGCTGAAGGGCACAGGGTGATTGGCATTTCGCTGGCTAAAATGTTCGGAGAAATGGGATTAGGCCCAGGCTGCCGCGATGAAGTTGGAGCCAATCGTTGTTATTCCGAAAAACTTAGAGTTAGTATGGCGACGAGGGAAGGCATTAGTTGAGATGGGATACGATGAGTCGGCGTGTGAGTTATATGAAGCTTCCCTTGAACGGTTTACGAGCAACGCATCGGAAATTAGAACAAAGCTACAGCAAGAAAAGTGTTATAGCTCTCCGTAGCATTGACAACACTCTATGTGCCAATCTCTCTAAGGGTTCATCGGCGGCGACATAGTTAACGCAGAGGCCCACCCCAATAGCGCTAGTCGCGCAGGTCAAAAAGGCTTCATCCTGGAAAAGCCAGAGCTATATGAGCTTTCTGCGGATCCGGGCAAAAAAAATCTTGCAAGACAACGCGATCTATAAACTTGGCTTGAACGTGTTGAGGCAGACCGAAAGTCTATAGACGACCGCCTCCACTCCAGGTTTTGACAATATCCTAGATACGTCGGCTACCCCCCTACTTCACCAGCGTCATCCGCCTGACCTGCAGCGACTCGCCCACCTTTACCCGGTAGAAGTAAATCCCCGAACCGACCTGGCGACCGGACGCGTCGTCGCCTTCCCACACCGCGCGGTGATACCCCGGTTGCACTGATTCCTGTAAGAGCACTTTCACTCGCTGGCCGATCGCGTTAAAAATTTCTACCGAAGTCGGCACTGCGCTCGCACCGAAGGCCGGCACGGAAAAGGGGATCGTCGTCGACGGGTTAAAC
>LWDU01038941.1_pt1 | contig 21901 bp, 17 predicted proteins | sample 727161 | NCBI WGS metagenome assembly LWDU01 (sample SAMN04566230, study PRJNA314399) | hydrothermal vent metagenome | isolation source: deep sea hydrothermal plume seawater | place: Mexico: Gulf of California, Guaymas Basin | collected 2004-07-11
GATCGATTCGATCAAGGAACTCGAGGACGACCGCACGGCCTTCCTCCCGAAGCCGTTTCGCCTCCGCGCCTTTCAAAACCAGCTGCGCGCTCTGACTCAAAACGCCGGGGAAGCTCTTCGCCCCTGCGACTCCTTCGAACTCGCTGAACCCTTGGAGTCCGGTCGGGTTCCGCCGGCGAGTCTCGGCGCATTCTCCTCGCATTCATGATTGGCTCAATTGATACAGACTTCTCGCCAGAATGGTGGATTTGAAACGCCAAGGGCAGAATACATACTCCCCTAAGTGGCTGAAAACACTTGATTTCGATATGAAATTTCATTGGCACGAAAAATGCAATTTGATCCGATAGTCACTTTCTAAACGACTTGCTCCTTAGCCCCGATCGGTGGCGGGACCAACGAAGGAACGAACGAACGAATGGAGGAAACCGCCAATATGATCCTCGACCACTACATCGACCCAAGCCGGAACCAAATCAGCTACCTGATCGCCTGCCCCCAGACCCGCGAGGCAGCCCTGATCAATCCCATGGGCCAGTACTTGAGTGCCTATGAGCAGACTCTCGCCACGCGTAATCTTCGGTTGACTCAAATCTTGTTGACCCGAAAGGATCGAGAAAATTTTCTCGCAGTGATCGAGAGATTGAGCAACGGTCGAGAGGCCCTGGTGGTGTCCCCCAGAGCCGAGGAGTCGGCCAATTTCTGCTCCGCACAGCCCCGGAACGCCCATGCATCGGACTCCGGAAACCTATCCATCGGGCTCGGGAGCCTCCAAATCCGAGTTCTCCAGGCGGTTGCCGACTCTGGCGACGACTTCAGTTACCAGATCGAGGGCTACACCTTCACCAGCCAGAGTCTTCTGATCGGCTATCCCGATCGGTTCGATGCCCCGGACAACAACGCTCTCGTCCTTGGGCAGCGGCTTCCCGCTTTCAGAAATCGTCTCGCCGCTGTCCGTAATTTCCGGACGACGCGCGACAACCTGAGCATCGAGAAAATGCTCATAGAAGACCTTCATTCCAGCCTCATCGAGAATGCCTTCAGCCCCAAGGAAACCCTTGTCGTGCGCGCCTACGTCGATTTCCTGGAAGAGAACGAGCTCGCCCATCCATCCGCTGCCGAGCTCGGGGGAAAAATTGGGAACATCGATCGCAGCGTCATCCACGTCCTTGTTCACAGCATCCGCTGGAAGCAGATCGACCGCGATCGACTCCCCCTCGTACTCTCCGGCCAAGCATCCAAGTGGCTCAGGAGCCTAAAGACCGAACCCGAGTTCACACCTCACGAGCAGGAATTCCTGTGCACCTATCTTCAGCTTGTAGCCAACAACGGCGCCCCCCCCTCGGGACCCGACATTGTGGCCAAACTCTCGTCTCAACGATCAATCCAATGGGTTCGCAAGAGGGCTTTCACGGTTCGCCGCAAGCAGCGAGAATTTGGCCAGCCTCTTTTGATACTGGCCCGCAACAAGTCCGAAGCCAATCTGCACCGACTACAACCGATCACAATCTCACCACAAAAAGTACCGAACCATCGCTTTATCTCCGAGCAAGTCCCGATAGCCTGATCGAACCAGGAACAGCCGGTCAGAATACTTCCCTGTCAGACCACAATGCACCGTACCGAACAAAAACGCGCCCATTCAGAGTTCCTGAGTGGGCGCGTTTTTCTTGGGTGCGAGTTATTTTTGGACCAACCAGACCTACCCGGGTGGAGCGCGTTGTCAGGATCGCATCTCGGTTCGCAATAACCACGCTATGCTTTTTCGCGGTTCACCAAGCCATTGGGTTCACGGCGACTCCCGCTCGGTCATGAAGAGCAACGAGATCGTGCATATCCGCCGCAAAATCTACGGAAGCAGATGACAGGCATACGGATCTCCCCACCATGAGCCCCAACCACCTGATGACCGGACGGCCCTACTCCCTGATCGCGGGAGTTCTGCTGATAGCCCTGAGCTGTCTGGCATTGGGGGGAGTCCTGTGGGAACAGGGGAAAAAGATAGAACGAGCGGATGCGGTTATCGCAAAAGTCGTTCAGGGCCAAGCGGAAAGCCGCGGCTTCGGTGCGACCGAGAAAAAACACACAAGGCTGCTTCCTCCGCCTTTTTTGGTGCCCCTGCTCTTCCTCGGCGTCTTGGCGGGATCCGTCCTGCTGGCTCTCCGTAAGATCTCGAATCACGTGGAGAACAGCATCGAGGGGGCAAACCAGCAAACCGACGAGATCACCTCCCAGGGCGATGCGATGGTCCCGGCCAAACTCCTGCAACAGCAGCGCTCCCTCGCCCGAGCCGAGAGATCGGCCGTTGCCACCGAATTCGCCGCATCCATGTCGCACGATATTCGCAACCCCCTGGCGGGCATCCAGATGGGCCTCGGCAACCTGATTCACGAATCCAAGGATCAGGCACTTAGCGAAAGTCTGAACTCGCTCCTCTCGGAGACCAATCGCGTCACCGATCTGCTCACCCAGGCCGTTGCAGCGGCTCGCCAGAGGCCCGAACCCTCCCAAGATCTCGATCTCGTCGAGCTGGTCGAAAACCTGTTCTTCCTGCTGCGTTTGGAGACCCCTACGGGCATTCTCCTCGAGTGTGACGTCGAACCCGACCTTCAGTGTCATCTGCCGCCCAACCGCCTGAGTCACTGCCTGGGCAATCTCCTCACCAACTCCATCCAAGCGATCGGCGAGAACCAAGGGCGGATTCATCTCGAACTTTCGGCTCGCGCCGAATATTTGTCTTTTGTCATATTCGACGATGGCCCCGGCTTTCCCCAAGACATTTTGAGCGATGGGTCCCGCCCCCGTGACTCCCGGAATGCGGGCAGGATCGGACTCGCCATGGCAAGGCGATTCGTCGGCGAAATGGGTGGCCAAATCCAGTTCTCCAACGGTCTTCCGGGCGGTACAGAATCCGGCGCACGGGTGGCGATCTTGCTACCGTCGGCCGACAATCATGGCTGACACACTTCTTCTCATCGAAGATGAAGAATTTCTCGGGACCGAACTCGTTCGACATTTTTCGCGCGAGGGCTGGGAAGTTGTATTGCACCGAGACATCTCCGGTGCCCGGCGCGCTTTGGTTGACGAAGGGCTTGTACCTCTGGTTGTCGTCTCCGACATGAATCTTCCCGATGGGAATGCCCTGGATCTGTTGGAGGAATGCCGAGACCAACAACGAATCTCCGAGTGGCTATTTCTCACGGGTTACGGAACCGTCGCCGACTCGGTCCGCGCCCTGCGAATCGGAGCTTACGATTTTCTCGAGAAGCCTTGTGACCAGAAGAGACTGGACCTCGCCGTTGCCAGCGCTGCCCGAAGCGCACTTGCCCAGCGAAGGCTCGACGACCATGCCCACAATCAGAACCGCGCCTACCCGGTCTCTAGTTTCGTCGGTTCGAGCAAAGCCGCCACGGAAGTCCGAGAGGTTCTCAACCGATTGATCAATGTCTCGATCAGCGCGCTGGTCATCGGAGGCGAAACCGGAACGGGCAAGGGCCTTGTCGCGCGGATCCTCCACAATAGCGGGCCACGAGCCAAGGCACCCTTGGTCGAGATCAACTGCGCGGCTCTTCCTAGGGATCTCCTCGAGTCCGAACTTTTCGGTCATGAAGCCGGAGCCTTTACGGGAGCAAAGCAGAAACGCAGGGGCCTGATTCAGCAAGCCGATGGAGGCACCCTCTTCCTCGACGAACTAGCCGAGATGGACATCGATCTCCAGTCGAAACTCCTGAAGGTCATCGAAGATAAGCGCGTTCGGCCTCTGGGCTCGGACAAAGAGATGGCCGTGGACGTCCAAATTATCGCCGCGAGCAATCGGGATCTGACCGACCGTGTAGCCGCAGGCGAATTCCGTTCCGATCTCTACCACCGGCTTTCGGTCTTCGAATTGGTCCTGCCCTCGCTCTCCGAACGCACCGACGATCTCGACGAACTCGTTCCTCAGATTATCAACGAGTTCAACTCGATCGCGGGTAAGGATGTGCGCGATGTTTCCGATGAAGTCTGGCTGGCCCTCAAAGGGCACAACTGGCCCGGCAACGTACGCGAGTTGCGCAACGTCATCGAGCGTTGCGTTCTGTTCTCAGAAGGTCCGACTTTTCCCGAACGGTGGCTCCAACTGCCGGGACAAAACCTGGCTCCTACGCCCGGGACCGACGATGGAGTGCTTACCCTCCCCCTCGACGGAAGCCTCTCCCTGGAAGAAATGGAAGCACACATTATCCAAGTGGCGCTCGAACGTTCGAATTACAATGCCACGGCGGCCGCCCGGAGCCTGGGCACGACTCGCCAGAAACTTCGCTACCGTGCCCAAAAGCACGGTATCCAAGCACCCAACGAATAGGATGGGACGCCCGCCGACTGAGGGGCGGGGCGAGAATCCCGAGCCGAACCTCGCCAACAAAAATCGATCTCGGTATGACTCGACGGCAATGAAACGGCGCACCCTTCAGAGGGTTTTTGGCCTCCGAGAGTCAACCCATCAACCGGTACACAGAACGGAGAAGACCATGGATCAAAACAGGCAACTGCGCGACGGATTTCCCCTGACAGGCACTCTCTTGGCTGTGATCGGAAGCCTACTCATTGGTTGCTCGACGGTGAAGGTTCACAACGACTACGACCCCGAGGTGAATTTCGCGACGCTGAAGTCTTTCGCGTGGATGGAAAAACCAAATCCCAACGAAGCGCCCACGATCGCTGAAAACACGCTCCTCACCAACCGCATCGAGCGCTCGGTCGATGCAGAGTTGAACGCGAAAGGGCTGCGCAAAGTTCCGAGAGCCGAGGCCGACTTTCTGATTTCTCAGCATATTGGCGTCCAGCAAAAATTGCAGGTCGACACGACTCAATTCGGATACGGCTATGGGTTCGGATATGGGGCATGGGGAGGACCAATCGGCGGCTATCCGAGTCAGACTACGGTTTCACAATACGAAGAAGGCACCTTGATGATCGACTTTGTGAATCCCGAAAACAAAAGCTTGATCTGGCGAGGCACCGGACAGAGCCGGTTGCGAAGGGCGTCGAGTCCCCAGGACCGGGAAAAGCTGATCCGATCGGCCGTCGATCAAATTTTGGGCCAATTCCCGCCGTCCAAGAAATAGATCCGATATTCAGGGTCCGACCCCGACCGCCCGTGTCCCGAGAATGAAACTGCCGAGAGCTTCGAGCCGGTGTGGACCGGATTGCCCGAACGCGAGAATGAGTCCTTGAAGACCCAAATCGACCCCCGAAGCGAAGATTTCATCGCCAACGCCGAGCAGATGCGTGAAGCCGTAGAAAATTTGCGCGCCCAACAAGCCAAGATTGCCGAGGGCGGGGGCAAGCGAGCTGTTAAGCGGCATTTGGATCGGGGGAAACTTCTCCCCCGAGAACGTGTCCGTCAGTTGATCGATCCTGGTTCTCCCTTTCTCGAGTTCTCGGCTCTCGCGGCCCTGGGCGTTTACGAAGAGGAGGTCCCAGCAGCCGGAATCATCACCGGTATCGGGCGAGTCGCAGGCCACGAGTGCGTGGTCGTTTGCAACGACGCCACCGTCAAAGGTGGCACCTACTACCCCCTTACCGTGAAGAAGCATTTGCGAGCCCAGCAGATCGCCGCCGAAAATCACCTCCCCTGCATTTACCTGGTGGACTCGGGCGGAGCAAATCTTCCCAATCAAGATCAGGTCTTTCCCGACCGCGAACATTTCGGCCGCATTTTCTACAACCAGGCCAATATGAGCGCTACAGGCATTCCTCAAATTGCCGCCGTCATGGGTTCTTGCACTGCCGGGGGCGCGTATGTACCCGCGATGTCCGATGAAAGCATCATCGTCAAAGAACAGGGAACAATTTTCTTGGGCGGCCCTCCGCTCGTCAAGGCCGCGACCGGCGAAGAGGTCAGTCCCGAAGAACTGGGCGGAGCCGACGTTCACTCGCGAATCAGTGGAGTCGCGGATCATTTCGCCCTCGACGATGCCCACGCCCTGGCGATCGCAAGGCGCTCGATCGGCCATCTTGCCCGGCCCAAGCGCGTGGAGCTCAAAACTCGTGAACCTCGCGAACCTATCCTGGATCCCCAGGACCTTCTCGGGATCATTCCTCGAGATACCCGCAAGCCCTACGACGTGCGCGAGGTCATTGCCCGCATCGTCGATGCCAGCGAATTCGACGAGTTCAAGAGACGGTACGCAGAGACCCTGGTCACCGGATTTGCGCATATTCATGGTTACCCGGTTGGAATCATCGCCAATAACGGCGTGCTCTTTGGCGAATCCGCGCTCAAAGGCGCGCACTTTATCGAGCTCTGCTGCCAGCGGGGCGTTCCACTGGTCTTCCTTCAGAACATCACCGGGTTCATGGTCGGGAAAAAATATGAGCACGCCGGCATCGCTCGGGATGGCGCAAAAATGGTGACTGCGGTCGCTTGTGCAAAGGTCCCCAAGTTTACGATCATCATTGGTGGATCCTTCGGCGCTGGGAACTACGCGATGTGCGGGCGAGCCTACGGGTCTCGATTGCTCTTCATGTGGCCCAATGCCCGGATCAGCGTCATGGGAGGCGAACAGGCCGCGCACGTTCTCTCCACGGTGCGGCGAGATGCCATGGCGACCCAAGATAAAACATGGCCCGAAGCCGACCAGAAGACCTTCATGGATGAAATACGCACGCTCTACGAAGACCAGGGACACCCCTACTATGCAAGCGCTCGAATCTGGGATGACGGAATCATCGACCCTCGTGACACGCGTCGGGTCTTGAGCCTCGGGATAAGCGCGTCCCTCAACGCACCCTTGGAAAAAACGTCTTTCGGCGTTTTCCGGATGTAGCCGTGTTCGAAACCCTCCTCATCGCGAATCGAGGCGAGATCGCTTGCCGGATCATTCGAACGGCCCGGAAAATGGGGATCCGAACCGTGGCAGTGTATTCCGAGGCCGATAAAAACGCACTGCATACCCGAAGTGCCGATATCGCAATTCCCATTGGACCTTCCCCGGCCCGGGACAGCTACCTGTGCGGCGAAAAAATCCTTGCAGCGGCCAAAAGCGCTGGAGCCGATGCGATTCATCCTGGCTACGGGTTCCTCTCTGAAAACGCCGATTTCGCCGAGTCATGCGAAGCCGCGGGTCTCCGTTTCGTGGGTCCATCGGCCTCGGCGATCCGCGCCATGGGGAGCAAGGACGAAGCCAAACGGCGAATGGAGGCCGCCGGGGTTCCCGTAGTACCGGGGGAACACAGCAAAGGCAACGACTACGCGGACTGGGGCGAAGTCGCCAACCGCATCGGTTACCCGGTCCTCGTGAAGGCGGTGGCCGGTGGTGGCGGCAAGGGCATGCGAAGAGTCGACATTCCAGAGGACCTGGAGGCAGCCCTGGACGGCGCAAGCCGCGAGGCCGAAGCTGCATTCGGCGACCCGAGGATATTGATCGAGAAATGGCTAGCTCCTTCCCGGCACATCGAGGTTCAGATTTTCGCCGATGGGCACGGCAATGCGGTCCATCTGTTCGAACGTGATTGCTCGATTCAACGGCGGCATCAAAAGGTGGTCGAGGAAGCGCCGGCACCGGGCCTAACTGAATCCATGCGAAAACAGATGGGGGAGACGGCCATCAAGGCAGCCCAGGCCATCGACTACCAGGGCGCCGGAACTATCGAATTCATTGTGGACGTCTCCGAAGGAATCGAAAACTCGTGCTTCTACTTCATGGAAATGAATACCCGACTGCAGGTCGAGCATGCGGTGACCGAAGCGGTCACCGGCATCGACCTGGTCGAATGGCAGCTGCGCGTCGCCGCGGGCGAAGCCTTGCCCCTCGGACAAGATCAAATCGCTGCCAGCGGCCATGCCATTGAGGTCCGCCTCTACGCCGAGGATCCTGCTCGGCGCTATCTCCCCCAGACAGGGCGACTGGTGCGCCATCGTCCGCCCCCGGACGACGACTGGACGCGGGTAGACAACGGTGTGGCCGAGGGCGACACCATCAGCTTCCACTATGACCCCATGATCTCGAAACTCATCGTCCACGGCCGCAGCCGTGCCAGTGCGATTCGTCGGCTCCGCTCAGCCTTGGAGGAGTACGAAATCGCTGGGCTGACTACGAATCTAGGCCTGCTCCACGCCATCGCGAAATTTCCCGCCTTCGCGGCCGGCCACGTCAACACCGCGTTTCTGACAGAGCACGACTTGGCTCTGACCATGAATCTCGGCCATGCACCCCCCGAACTGATCGCCCTCGGGTGTACGGCCCTGCTCGAAAATCGGGCCCGAACCGCCTACCCCCAGCCCGGCGGGGATCCCTACTCGCCCTGGGCAAAAACCGACAGCTTTCGATTGAACGAAGACGGCCTCGAGCGCCTGTGCTTGCGTCAGGGGAAAAACGACCTTCAGATTCTCATCCACCCAACCGCCCATGCGACCACCTTGGAATGGGACAATCATGCAGTCGTCGTACGCGATGTATCCATGGGCGAAGATCGCGTCTCGGCGACCCTCAATGGAGAGACCCGTTCGGCGAGTTTCGTCTTTGACACCGACCATGTCCATGTGATCGCCGAAGCCCGAAGCGCCAAGCTTGAAGTCGTTCAAACGGAGATCTCAATCGATGGAGAAAACCCAGGCGACGGTTCGATTCGGAGCCCCATGCCCGGAAAAATTATCGCTGTACTTGTCGCCCAGGGCGACCGGGTAGAACGGGGCCAGGCCTTGTTGCGACTCGAGGCCATGAAGATGGAGCACACCCTCACAGCTCCAAACTCCGGGAAGGTGAGAACTCTACTCGCGAGCCTCGGCCAGCAGGTCGATGCCGGCAAAGAGTTGATCGTTATCGACTGACTTCGCCCGAAGCCGCTAGGGAAACGCCTCTCGATGAGCGACCCGGCGGGAACACAGCTAAACGAAGTCCGAGGCGCCCTTTAAGACCTGCTCGGCCTCAAGTGCCATGGTGCGCAAGACTTCCGCTGCAGGCCGAACCGAGTGAATCGCCCCGGTGCCCTGGCCCGCAAAGCCCGGCAGAATATCCGCACGCCGGGCCCGAATCCCCGCTGCCATCGCGGGGGCGGATACGATGGATTGGAAGGGCATGGGGAGCGGTTCGATCTCCGCCTCCTCCCAGGCCTGGGTCCACAGGCTCTTGATCATCCGCGCAGGCTTCCCGGTCAGGACTCGAGAGACCGTCGTGTCGGATTCATTGGCATCGACAAGCGCCTGCTTCTGAAAGTCGTGAATGCCCGCCTCTTCGGTGGCCAGGAAGGCCGTGCCCACCCACGCCCCGGCCGCACCGAGCATCATGGCTGCGGCCACTCCACGGCCGTCGGCAATCCCGCCGGCGCCAAGTACGGGCACATCCACCGCGTCCACCACCTGGGGAATCAGTGCCATGGTGCCTACCGGGGAATTGTGTCCCCCGGCATCGTGCCCTTGGGCGACGATCATATCGACGCCACTTTGAACGACGCGTTGGGCGTGAAGAACCTTGCCCACTACGGCGATCACAAAGGTTCCGTTGGCGTGGAGCCTATCCATCCACGGCCCGGGATCCCCGAGCCCAGCGGCATAGACTGGCACGCGCTCTTCGATGATGACTTCCATCTGGGCTTCAAAGAATTCCTTGGTGAAGATCATTGGACCGTCTTCACTGGGAACTAGAGACGACAAGTCGCCACTCTTAGCCGCCGGCAGGCCTTCGCGTTCGATGAACTCGGCAGTAAATGCCTGATAGGGCGCAAGATCAGGAAATCCTCCAGGCGAGTTCATGACGTCTTTTCTCCGAACCGACGCAGGCAGAAGCGTATCCACGCCGAAAGGGCGATCGGTCAATGCTCGGGTCTGGGCGATTTGTTCGCGGAGCGCCTTCGGTCCTGCCGCAGCGGCGCCGATAACACCGAGACCGCCCGCGTTAGAGACAGCCGCCGCCAAGGCTGGGGTACTCGCCCCGCCCATTCCCGCAAGCACGATAGGGACGTCGATCTTCAACGACTCACAGATAGACGATCGCAAGGCCATGGCCTCTTCTCCCCTTTGCTTTTCGATGGCATACCTGAAACGGAGTTCACGCGAATATCGCCCACGGGTTCTCGCCGCTTGAACGTCAGCCTTTTTGATTCCTTCGCTGTCGCACGGCTCGAACGAGTTCGTCCAAAATGGGGAGGCTACGCTCCCAACTCATGCAGGCGTCGGTGATACTCTGACCGTGCGCGAGATTTTCGCGCTCCACCCCTTCGGCGTTCTGATTACCGTCGAGCAAAAAGCTTTCGAGCATCAACCCCGAAACCCGGTCGCTCCCGCCGGCGACCTGCTCAGCGACCTCATCTGCAACTTTGGCCTGGACCTTATGGTCTTTGCCGCTATTGGCATGGCTGCAATCGATCATGACTCGTCCCGCAAGGCCGGCCGCTTGTAGATTTTCCACTACCTCGGCCACCTGCTCGGCCGAGTAGTTGGGCCCGCTGGCCCCGCCGCGCAAGATCACGTGACAATCTTCGTTGCCCCGGGTGGCCACAATGGCCGCCACACCCTGCTTGCTCACCGAAAGAAAATGATGTGGGTGAGCGCTGGATCGAATTCCGTCGAGAGCCACCTGAACGTTTCCGTCGGTCGCATTCTTGAACCCCACAGGCATGGAAAGTCCCGAGGCCAATTCCCGGTGAACCTGGCTCTCGGAAGTCCGAGCACCAATGGCCCCCCAAACCACGAGGTCTGCATAGAATTGCGGTGTGATCGGATCGAGAAATTCGCTTCCTGCCGGGAGCCCCATCGCCAGAACATCGAGCAGAAACTTCCGCGCAGTGCGCAGGCCGTGATTGATCGCGAAGCTCCCATCGAGCCCCGGATCGTTGATCAACCCCTTCCAACCCACCGTTGTCCGGGGCTTCTCGAAGTACACCCGCATCACGATGCAAAGATCTTCGGCGAACTCGCGGTGGCAAGCTGCAAGGCGCTCGGCGTATTCAAGACCCGCCACTGGGTCATGGATCGAACACGGTCCCATGACCACCAGAAGCCGGTCGTCCTGGCCCGAAAGAATCTCAGCCACGGCTTTTCGACCATTGGCCACCGTCTCCGAGCCGGCTTCGCTCAGCGGAAAATCTTCCATCAGGATCGCGGGCGAAATCAGTGGCCTGAGATTTTCGATCCGCAGGTCATCGGTGCGGTGGAGCATGCCGTTTCTTTCCTTCCTCGGTGCAAAGAAGCAGAACCTATCAGGGGTGCGAGCAGCGATGGCACCCAGTTGCCAGCGACCGTTTTCGAAGGCGCGTCCGATGGAAACCATAGCGACCGCGACGCCGACCCCCGCGAAGCGATTTGGCCCTTTCGGGGCAGCCCGGTCCGAACCCGGCTGACAGCCCACTCAGCGCCGAATAAATCCTCCCACACGGTGCAAAATACAACCCTACTGAAAATAGAAAAAGTCGAATTTAGTACGACATTTCATGTAGTTAGAGACCACTCATCGGTGAGCCAAATCCCGTCGGGTGCCCGGCGAAGACCCATCGGCAGCGACCCACCAACGATTTATCCACCGAGGTCGAAGGCGACCCTCGATGACCATAGACAGAGAGATCAACAAGAGGCCAATTCCCATGCGTTCATTTTTTCGATCGATTCGCGCTTGTCTACTCACCGCTTCGATTGGGTGCCTGGGCTTCACTGGGTCCGCCCAGGCGATTCCCCTGGCCGACCTGCTCGTACCCGGTGCAATCCTCGACATTGGGGACCTCCGCTTCAGCGAATTCGCTTACTCCAACGTGGGCGACATGGCGAAAGCCCTGGACATCATGGTGAGTACAGTCATCGATGCCGAGGGCAACTCGGGCATCACGATTAGCGGCGACTTGAACGACACGAGCGTATCGCCTGGCCCGTCCGCTGCGTCGATCTCCTACTCGGTTTCCATCCTCGATTCCTTGCCGTCGACCCACTTGGTGACGGCGGTCAATATCAAAGCCGACTTCTTCCTGACCGATCTCGGCTACGCGAATTTGAACGCAACTGTGCTCAACGATTCCCTTGACTTGGTTCAACTCTTTTCGCACAACTCTGGTGTTCATGTCCCCCCCACCGACTCGGGAATGAAATTCCTGAGCACACCCGGCCGCCAAATCAACGTCGTGATGGACAATATCGACGCCTTTGCTTCCTTGAACACCGGCAGCATGGGCCCTGCGGTCGCGGGCATCACCAGCATCGAGCAGACTTTCACAGTCGTACCCGAACCCCAAACCGCGTTTCTCGTGGGCTTCGGACTTTTAGGGCTCGCGTTTGCGGGCAGACTCGACTAAAACCGCGTCATCGCCGGGTCCGAAGGCTCGCCGCCCCCAGGTCCTTCCCACCCCCTCTAACCGTCCCCGCCGCCGGACCGCACCCGGTCCTTCCCGCTTGCGCCCCCGCCACCCCTTCGCGAGACTCGGTCTCCATCCCGAACCTCTCGCGATCGGACCGCGCGCATGCCCCGTCTCAGCGCTTTCAGGGCCTCCACTGCCGGCTTGCTCACCGCAACCCTCTTGGCCTGCGCGAGTGGACCTGCCCCTCCGGCCCGCGAAGCATCCCCTAAGCCCAGCCTGCTTGGCGATGTCCACCAACTGAGCTTCCAGGGGCGACGCGCCGGCGAAGGCTATTTCTCGCGAGACGCCAGCCGACTCATCTTCCAGAGCGAGCGCGAAGCCGGCAACCCCTTCTACCAGATCTACACCCTGGATCTACGCAGCGGCCAGGCCACGCGGATTTCCCCAGGCGTGGGCAAGGCCACCTGCGGTTGGATTCATCCGGGCGGTCGACGCGCCCTCTTCGCCTCCACCCATCTGGATCCCGAAGCCCCCGCCAAGCAGGATTCGGAGTGGGCACTTCGCGAATCCGGCAAGAACCGTCGCTACGCGTGGGACTACGATCCGAACTACGACCTTTTCTCGGTCCCCTTAGACGCCCCGGGCCCGAGCGTGCCTCAAGCCTTGACCCGAACCTTCGGCTACGACGCCGAGGCCTCTTGGTCACCCAATGGCCGCGAAATTCTCTTTGCGTCCAATCGTCACGCCTACGCCGAGGGCGCCCAACTGGACCCCGCCCAGTTGGAGCGAGACCCCGCCTACTTCATCGACCTCTACCGGATGGATTCGAGCGGCCGCAACATCCGCCGGCTCACCGATCACCCGGGTTATGACGGGGGGCCCTTCTTCAGCCCCGACGGCGAGCGCATTGTCTGGCGCCGATTTTCCCCGGATGGCGCAACCGCCGAGATCTACAGCATGAGGGGCGACGGGAGCGATGTCCGGCAGTTGACGAACCTCGGTGTCATGTCGTGGGCCCCCTTCTACCACCCCTCGGGCGAGTACCTGATTTTTACGACCAACCTGCACGGTCACGCCAATTTCGAGCTCTACATGGTGGACACCCGGGGCGAGCACGCGCCCGTTCGAGTCACCGATGCGCCAGGCTTCGACGGCCTGCCCGTCTTCGCGCCCGACGGCGAGGAACTGGTGTGGACCAGTAACCGAACCGTGAGCGGGCAGTCTCAACTCTTCCGGGCCACCTGGAACGACGCCCATGCCCGGGCGCTGCTCGAACTTCCGGACAAAACCGGGCCCCAAGCGGCCCCCCTGCTCCCCCTGCCCCTTCACACCGATGCCGAAATTCGGGAAGAAGACCTGCGCGCCCACGTCGAAGCCCTTTCCAGCGACATCACCGAGGGCCGCTTGACGGGAACCGCCGGGGAACGCATCGCCACCAGCTACGTGGCCCGGGCCTTTCGAGCCATCGGACTCGAGCCGGCGGGAGATGGCGGCACCTATTTTCAGACCTTTGGGTTCACCGCGGGGGTGTCCCTGGGCGAAGGCAACCGGCTTGAGATTCGGCACGGTGAAGCCCAAAACGCCCAAGGCGTCGCCCCGGGAGCACCGAGCCCCCCCCAGTCCCAAGCCCAGGCCTTCAAGGTGGATGTGGACTGGCGCCCCTTCGCCTTTTCCCGGGAAGGCACGATCGCGAGCGCCTCTGTGGTTTACGCGGGGTATGGAATCGTGGCGCCCGCTGGCCAGAACCAACGCGCCATCGATCACTACGCGGGGTTGGACGTCCAGGACCGCTGGGTCGTGGTCTTTCGCTACGTGCCCAGAAATCTCTCACCCGAATCGCGCCAGCACCTCCACCGCTATTCGAGCCTGCGCTACAAGGCCATGCTCGCCCGGGATCGCGGGGCTCGGGGGTTGCTGGTCGTCAGCGGTCCCAACTCGCGAATCCGCAACGAAGTTGCGCCGCTGCGCTTCGATGTTTCTCTAGCCGGCAGTTCTATCGCCGCGGTCTCGATTTCCGATGCCGTAGCGGGCGACCTGATGCGCGGCTCGGGAAAAACTCTGGCCGAACTCCACGACCAGGCCGACTCCGCAAGCGCGGCGGTGGGCTTTCCCTTGGAGGGAACCTTGGTTTCGGCTCAGATCGAACTCGAACAACAGCGACGTAGCGGGCGCAATGTGATCGGCCGACTGCAGATGGGCCCGGAACCCAGCATGGATTTCATCGTCGTCGGCGCCCATGTCGACCACCTTGGCCGAGGCGAAGGCGCGTCCTCACTCGCCCTCGAAGGCGAAAGAGGCGCGATTCATCCGGGTGCTGACGACAATGCCTCCGGGGTCGCCGCCCTGCTGGAGGTGGCCGAGAGGCTTGCCACAGGAGTCGCCGATGGCGAACTGTCCGGCCAGAGGGACCTTGTTTTCGCCGCATGGTCGGGGGAGGAACTGGGCCTGCTGGGATCCAGTGCCTGGGTAAAAGGCGCGGCCGACCCTCACGCGGAGGATGGAGGCCTCGCCCAACAAGTCGCCGCCTACCTGAACTTCGACATGGTGGGCCGGATGAGCGAAGCGGTCTCGCTCTTCGGCGTTGGGTCGAGCAATGCCTGGCCGGGTGAAATCGAGCGAGCCAATATCCGTATTGCCGTGCCCATCCTGCCCCAACGCGAAAGTTTGCTTCCCACAGACGCCACCTCGTTTTTCAACCGTGGGGTTCCGATCTTGGCCGCATTCACCGGCGCCCATTCGGACTATCACACCCCTCGCGATACCCCGGACAAGCTCGACTACGCAAGCCTACGCAAGATCGCCGAACTCATGAGCGAAATTGGCCTCTCGGTTTCCGCTCTCGCCGTTCGACCCGACTTCGTGCCGGCGGCCCCGGGAGAAAGCAATTTTGGCCCTTCGGCGATCCGGGTGTATCTGGGGACCGTGCCCGATTACGCGCGAGGCGATGTCGTGGGGCTGGCTCTGTCGGGCGTTGCCCGGGGTGGCCCGGCCGAGCGCGGCGGCCTGCGGGCGGGAGATATTATCGTCGAAGTAGCGGGACGGAAGATCGAAAATATCTACGACTACACCTACGCCCTCGATGCGCTCGAGATCGGCGACCCGGTCCGGATCATCGCCCTACGCGGAGACCGGCGGCTGAGCCTCGAAATTACGCCTATTTCCCGGGACTAGCCCGAGCGCGGTCCCGATCTTGACTTGCCGCCGTGATGTTGCTTATGCGAGAATGGGCGACCGAGCAATCCCGCAATCAGCAACTCGACAACCCAAAACGTACCCCGGAGCCCCCTATGAAGATCGGCCTGATCCCCGTCAACGTTGGTGCCCAAAGCGCCGAGAGCATGGTCCAGCTGGCAGTCACCGCTGAATCCAGCGGCTTTGAATCCATTTGGACTTTTGAGCACGCCATCGTGCCGATGGACTACGAATCGAAATACCCCTACAGCGCCAACGGGAAGATGGGCACGACCCCGGAAACCAATTTTGTCGATCCCCTCATTGCCCTCGCCACCGTGGCCGCCCATACAAAGAGCATCCGCCTGGCTACCGGCGTCAACATTCTTCCCCAGACCAACCCGCTGTACCTGGCAAAGCAGGCCGCCAGCCTGGACTTCGTATCGGGTGGGCGCTTCATGCTGGGCGTCGGCATTGGGTGGCTCGCCGAAGAATTTTCCGCGGTGGGAGTCCCCTTCGAGCGTCGAGGGGCGCGCTTCGACGACTACATCCAGGCCATGAAGAAAATCTGGTCGGGAGACGTGGTGGAGCACCAGAGCGAGTTCATCCAGTGGAGCGGATTCAAGAGCTACCCCGTTCCCGTTCAGAGTCCGCTTCCGGTAATCATCGGCGGCTCGAAGGGCAAGGCCTTCGAGCGGATCGCCCTTCACGGCGATGGCTGGTACGCACCGACGGGCAACGTCGACCAACTCGCCGAACTCATCAAGCAGTTGGATGAAGCCTGCGCCGCAGCCGGGCGCGACCGCTCGACGGTGGAGATCAGCGCCATGTGGATTCCGGGCATCGAGGGTCTGGACGCCATTCCGCGGTACGCGGATCTCGGGGTCAGTCGACTCGTGGTCCCGCTTCCCGCGGTGGCCGGCGGCGGCGGAAATCCCCTGGAGGCCATTCAGAAGTTCGCCGAAGAAACCCTTTCTAAAATCGCCTAGCAGCGCGCAAAGCTCGGCCTCGCGTTCCTTCCTCCAAACACTCTCGGACTTTCTTGAAGTCCTGGAGCCCGGTGTTCTGCGCGAGGTCTTCGCGGTCTGCCCGGAAAGATCCATCCATGCCCACGGCTTCAGCCAACGGAATCGATCTCGAATACGAAACCTTCGGCACCAGCGGCCGACCGGCGCTGCTGCTCATCATGGGCTTGGGCGGTCCGATGATCATGTGGGAAGAGGCTTTCTGCCGCGCCCTGGAAGACAAGGGTTTCTTCGTCATTCGCTATGACAACCGAGACTGCGGGCGCTCGAAAAAATTCGATTCCCAGCCCCTTCCGGATCTAGCCGGGGCGATGGCCACATGGATGCAGGGCGGAAAGATCGATGGGCCGTATCGGCTCTCAGACATGGCCGCCGATGGCATCGGCTTGTTGGACGCGCTTGGGATCGAGACCGCCCATGTCGTCGGGACTTCCATGGGCGGCATGATCGCTCAGACCCTCGCCATCGAATACCCTTCCCGCATTCGGTCACTCACTTCGATCATGTCTTCCACCGGAGACCGCGCGCTGCCCGACCCCTCCCCCGAAGCCATGGCGGTTCTGATGACGCCCAGTGCCGAAACCAAGCCCGACTTCATCGAGCAACACCTGGCCAGCAACCGGGCGATTGGGGCCGATTCGGCGTTCTTCCCCTACGAAGAGGCCCGGCTTCGCGCCCGGGCCGAGCGTTTATGGGATTACGGGATCGAACGCGATGGGTCCACCCGCCAGATGCTGTCCAGCCTGGCTTCCGGGGATCGCACCCCGGCGCTCGAAAAATTGTCCCTCCCCTCCCTCGTGATCCACGGCACTGCGGACACACTCTTCGGCCTCGAACACGCCGAGGCCACAGTCCGTGCGATCCCCGGGGCACAGCACCTCTTCATCGACGGATTCGGCCATGACATGCATCCCGCCGCTGACAAAACCATCACGAGCTCGATTGCCTCACTCTGTACGGACACCTAGAATCGGTTGGTCGGGGGATAGCTCGCTTCGAGCGAGACTCTCCTCGAGCGCAACCTCCACACTCCAACCCCCAACCTCCAAACTCAAACCTCCGAACTCCGAGCGCGATATTCTCCAAGAAGACATCGGCCGCCTCAAGCCAGGAGCCCTTCACTGGCCCAGCCGGCCACACCCATCCGGGAGATTCAGCATGACCTCCGAGAGTCCCAATCAAGCGAACACCCGCCAGGACACGGGCGGCCCGCCCCCGCGTTGGCTGCTGAAAACCATGACCCGCATGCATGTGGCCCTACACCGCCTGAGCGGGGGCCGGCTTTTGAATACTCTGGCTGGGGATGACGTTTGTTTCGTCACCATGACGGGAGCTCGAAGCGGACGTCGGCTGACCATCCCGCTGATGTACGTGCCCCACGCGGGCGGCCTGCTCCTCGTGGCCTCCCAAGGCGGCGCTCCGAAGAACCCGGTTTGGTACAACAACCTCGTCAAACACCCGGAAATCGAAGTCAACCATCGCGGCCGGCTCATGAGCCTCAAAGCGCGGCTGGCCAGCGCCGAGGAAAAGCCCACCCTCTGGCCCATTTGCGACCAGCACTACGCCCCCTACGCGGATTACCGCGCGCGAACCCCTCGCGATATCCCGGTCTTTATCTGCGAACCCGGCTGAAAGCCTTCGGTACGGCGGGTCTTGGGGCGGCGCAACTTCGGCTTTAGCTCGGCATCATTTCCGAGAGGTCGATGGACCCGGTCATGATTCCGCCCGCACAGCCGCCATCGGTGAAAATATTCTCGCCGCTGATATAGCTGGCCGCCGGACTATTCAGAAAGGCCAAGGGCCAGGCCTGCTCGTCGGCGCTGGAATTTCGACCGATGGGCTTAGGAAAATTGTCCATGAACGCCTTGCCCACCTGCTTTTCGAAGTGGGGCATCATGGGCGTATCGGTGGGACCGGGGCTGATGCAGTTGAGGCGAATTCCAGTTTCCCGGGTGAGCAGCGGCCCGCGATGCAGCACATAGATGATGGTACACATCTTCGAAAACGAATATCCCTCGAGGTTTCCAGCGGCGTCGGCCTCCTCGACCCATGCCAACGCTTCGGCGTGATCGGTGATGGCCAGCAACTCCTTCACGCGTTCCTGCGCCATCATGTACGCCATGCCGGCAGCCGAAGAAATCGACGCAATCCCATCCCCTCTTTTCATGTGGGGGACGCAGGCCTCTACAAAATGGCGCTGGCCCAGAAAATTGACGCTCATCACATCGACGTTGGAAAACGAACCGCCGGGGAGACCGGCGCAATAGAAGAGCGCGTCGATGGGCCCCGCGCCGGCAATCTCGGCCACCGCGGAATCCATCGCCTGGAAGTCCCGGCAATCGACCTCGAGATATTTCGAATGCGCGACACTGGGTTTCTTGACATCCACGGCGACGATCTCGGCACCGAGCCCTCCCACGATACGGGCCGTCGCTTCCCCCATGCCCGAAAAGCAACCGACCACCACCGCGCGCTTGTTCTCATAACTGAGGGGGTTCTGCATGGGGGGCCTCCTGGGAGCCAAGCGATCCGAGTGAGCCCCGTTCGGGGGGCCGGTGTAGACTCAGCCTAGCAAGAACCAAAGAGTTAGCTCTCGGCCCCACCCGGCGGACCGTGACCCCGGACCGAGAAATGGATCAGAGAATGAATCGAGAAACGGACCCACAGATCAAAGAAGAACTGCTCTCCGCCGCCCGGGAGATGGCGACCAGCGGCTTGGTCGAAGGAACCGCGGGCAACCTATCGGCGCGCCTGGAAGACAAGCGGATCGTAGTCACGCCCGCATCCCTCGACTACGCGGAGATGACCGCATCGGACCTGGTGGTCCTGGACTCGACGGGCAACGTCCTCGAGGGCCAGCGCCCGCCCACCACCGAGTGCGCTCTCCACCTGGCGTGCTTGAACCTGCACGCAGATATCGGCGCTGTCCTCCACTGCCACGCCCTCTTTGCCAGCATGTTCGCCATCATCCACGCTCCGATTCCTTGCGTGGTGGAGGAATTTGACATCTATGTGGGGGGCGATGTGCCCGTGGCCGACTATCGCCAGACGGGCTCCGATGCCTTGGGTGAGGAAGTCGCCCGGCACTTGGGAGATCGCGGTGCAGTGCTCATGGCCAACCACGGGCTCGTATGCGTCGGAAAGAACTCCGGCGATGCATTGCGGGTGGCCCGGTTGGTGGAGCGAACGGCCCAATTGGTTTGGGGCGCCCGGCTGATGGGAACCCCGGTGCCCTTGCCGGATTCCACCCGGGCGCACTTTGCTCCGCTTTACAAGAAGCTGGGGCGCCTTTAGACGTCCGCGCTGCGTCTTGCACAGCAGCCGATCCAGGCCCGGCCGTCCCGTGAACCGCACCGGCCACAGCGCTGCCCCCGAAGTGTCCGGGCCCGAAATTCTCCATACCTGGGCCCATCTCGCTCTGCTCGGGGCAGAGTTTCGCATCCGCTCAGCGCCGAGCCGGGCGGGGCAATCGCCCTAACGGTCGGTGGGACGGCCTGAAGGTTGCGGTGGACTTGCCCAGGGGTTGCGGAGGGGTTGCGTAGGGGCTGCGGAGAGACTGCGTAGGCGCTGCAGCCGGGTTGCAAGGGATTGAGTCAAGAGCGAGTACCACGGCGCCGGGAAAGCTCACTCGCTCGATCGGGTTTTTCCCCGATACCCCCCTCCAGCGTACCCCTGAGTACCAACCCGAGCGATCGCAGCACCCCGCCCCCGGCTCTTCACGGCCGACTCCGCGCACTCTCGGTCCGAATTTTTCCGTTTTGGGTCGAATTTTTCGGGCTGAACAGCCTCTAGGTGGGCCACAGGCTCAAGGGATGCCCCGAAGTTACCGATCAGTAGTTCGGGTCTGCGCAGCTGCGCTCGCCCCGCAAACCGCGAGCACTTGGCAAGGAGCGCTGCATGCAGGACACCGACACACACGCACCGCAAATGAGGCAGCCCCGCTTCCAACGGCTCCCACGCCGACTCCCCTCGGGTTTTCTGCCCGCCGTGACCCTCTTCATCGGGTCACTTCTCCTGGCGCCGGCGGCTTCGGCCACTTTTTCGGGTGGCAACGGACACACCTGCTGGATTTCCCAGGCGGGCGAAGCCGAGTGCTGGGGAAACAATGACTCGGGGCAGCTCGGCGACGGCACCCTCATCAGCCGCGCCTATCCGGCTCCGGTGATCGGACTCGGGGTGAATCCGATTCTCGCCATCGGCACCGGCGAGGCCTTCACCTGTGCACTGACGATCTTCGGCGACATGCTGTGCTGGGGGGACAACGCCCAGGGACAATTGGGCGACGGCACTCGGATTCCGTCCTTGGTTCCCACTCCGGTGGCGGGCCTCGGAGGGACCGTGGAATCGTTCTCGCCGGGGCGCCAGCACGTTTGCGCCGTGCTGACCGGAGGCATCGCCCAGTGTTGGGGGGACAATGCCACCGGCCAGATAGGAGACAACAGCTTCTTTGACCGCTTGCTCCCCGCGAACATCGCCGGACTGAGTGGATTGGTCGCCGCTGTGGCCACCGGCTACGACCACAGCTGCGCGGTGACGACCTCGGCGGACGCCTTTTGCTGGGGGAATAATGACTTTGGCCAGCTCGGCGACGGGACTTTCATCCAGAGACTCCAGCCGACGCCAGTGACGGGCCTGAGCTTCTCCGGGACGCGAATTGCGTTCGTGCAGCACATCGCAGCCGGCGAATTTCATACCTGCATCGGGACGCCGACGGGCGAGGCGCTCTGCTGGGGGGACAACACTTCCGGCCAGGCGGGCAACGCCAACCTCATCACTCCCGCCACGACACCGGATTTAGTGGTGGGTCTGGCAGGCACGGTCCAAGCCATCGAAGCCGGTCAGGAATTTACCTGCGCCCTGCTCGATTCTGGTGGTGTCGATTGCTGGGGAAACAACACGGTCAACAGCTTCCTTCCATCCGGGGTCACAGGACTCACCACCGGTGTGACCAGTATAGGGCTCGGTGATCTCCACGCCTGTGCCGAAACGGGCACGGAGCTCCGATTTTGCTGGGGGGATTCGTTCTACGGACAACTCGGCAACGGCTCCACCACCACGGCCTACACTCCGATTGAAGTTCTCGAATCGCAACCCCCGCCCCAAGCCGTTCCTCTTTCCCCGATCGCGCAGATTCTTTTGGCCCTTAGTCTGGCTCTCGGGGGGCTAATCGTCACCCAAAAGCGTTTCGCCGCTCTTGCGGCCCATTAGCCTGTCGTCTTCGAGGCTGCGCGCCGGGGGGTAGTCCCCGAAGAGCCAACGAGCGAGGAAACAAGCCTCGACCTCAACTCAAGAAACCAAAAACTCAAGAAACCAAAAAAAACCGCCCCGACAACACGAGGTCATCGGGGCGGTTAGAGAAGTCGGGTCAGGAGTTATTTCTCCCTCCGACGAGTTCATCTCGATCTATCGGCAGTAGACAGTCGCCTCCTCATCGGGGTTCAGTC
>LWDU01031872.1_pt1 | contig 21899 bp, 18 predicted proteins | sample 727161 | NCBI WGS metagenome assembly LWDU01 (sample SAMN04566230, study PRJNA314399) | hydrothermal vent metagenome | isolation source: deep sea hydrothermal plume seawater | place: Mexico: Gulf of California, Guaymas Basin | collected 2004-07-11
AAGCAAAAGCGTCATTCCTGCAACATATGAAAGCACTCATGAAGTTTATGTCTTTGTGTTGGTGCTTATACATCATGAATGCAACGCTTGCATTCCCAGCCAATGACATCACTCCAATAATAGAAATGATACCTCCGGTCAAATCCGATTTCTCCATCAAACCAAGATATACATGATAGAACGCCCACAGACCAAATACTGTCATTATTATTCCTTTGAATAATGCCAGTCTGTTCTTGACGGCAGTGGTCGAGGATAGTACGAGGATGCTTGATCCAAGGATAAACACATCCCCTGAATTGTTAGCAGCATCACCTAACAATGAAGCAGATTTCATCATTAAACCGTACCACAAATCTACAGACATCATTATCAAATTTATAATGAAGGCGATGACCAATGCCCTTCTTCCAAGAGCGTCAGCGTGTGTACTCATCCTAACTTGCCCGCGACCAAATCAGTCAGTATTTAGGACTTTAGGCTTCCTTACTGCAGATCAATCAGAATCTGCGCCAGTGTCCTTGAGGTGGCCAGTGAGCATCAAGATACCGATTGGCATGGCACAGAACATCGCAAAGAAGAACGCCGCATCATTATCATGCCAGAGCATTGTTATCATCCCGAGTCCTGCAACGGCAGGTAACGCATATGCCCATTCCATAGGTTCCTTAGGCGCGACTGTTCGTACAGCGGAAACACCAAGCAATAACAGAGCAGTTCCCCAAGCGATTGGAAGTGAATACCAGATATGGTTAGAGAGATTTATGAGATCCAATGCCAGAGCATTGTTCTCCTCGTCCGTCAAGTGGTCATCTCCCTCTTTAACCAGAAAATTAGCCTCCAAACTCATTGCGAAAAACAGATAGAACACAGTGAATGCGAACATGAAGCCAATTCTCGACATCATTAGCATATCTCTCTCCATCTTCCCAGAGTTTGCCATCAAATCCTGAGAAAGCAAGAAGAGACCTCCAAATATCATGAGTGTTCCAGTAGCAGCTAGCAATCCCGATAAGTAGAACATGTTATCGTCAGCAGCTATTAGACTGTCCAAAGCAGCTTGACCGAATTCATTGTCACCTACGGGCCAGATGAAGAATCCAGCCATCATTACTACTGGTCCGAGAGCCAGCATGTAGGGCGTTAGGCTTTTGCACATAGTAGAGGATGAAATTACCCTTTTTAAGTTGTACGCCCTGAACAATCCCTCCCGAAGAATATAGTGATTCGGTATCATCAGTGGTGCCACATCTTTTTTATGGCCTATTTTTGTGGGGAAATATGCTTTTACAGAAAATTGGCGAGACAGTCACCAAGAAGCCTTTGGCAATAGTGGTTGGTGTAAACGTAATTACCATCCTTATGGTTGCCCAATTGGCCCTTAATCCTCAGGATGGGACTGTAAGCCAGTCCAGTTTTCTTCCGGATAATGAGGCCATAAGTGCCCTCGAGGATATAGGAGATAAATTCGTTACAGAATATCCGGTTGACATATTGGTTTATAGCAATAACAACGATATTCTTACCTCAGACGCATTTGTGGAGATTCTGGAAATTGAAATTGCATTGATCGAAAATGAATTGGTTGCAAACAATTCTCTGACATCCTCAAATCCAAGTACAGATATTGTTGCCATCCCCAACTATCTGGCACCTTTTGTAGAAGGTGATGCTTCAGATCTACCGCAATTGAAAGATATTTATGCCGATAAGACCGACCACCGCCAAAGAAAATCCTTTACTTGCTGGAGCCGTAATCAACATCCTTGGAGAATATGATGGGATTAATTCCGCTAAAGCGACCAAAATAACCTTCAAATTCGATAATAGCCAAAGAGAAGGAGAGGGTACGGCCGAAGCCTTCGACCGGATGGTTAGTGTTGAACTTGAAATGAACGATGTGGTCAAGGGGATGGAATTTGAAAGTGTTGAAGCCCATGCCCTGGGTCAGGCAGTTCTGGATAATGCGATCAATGATGCATCCAATGAGAGTACAAGTCAGCTTTTCATACTGGTCATCATCCTGGTAATCTGTGTATTATTTGTTACATTCCGCTCACCTGTAGACGTCAGCCTCACAATGTTCGCCTTAATGATGGCGATCATATGGTCAAACGGATTTGCAAGCCTGCTTCAATTCGAACCGAGTTTCTTTGCAGTAATAGTACCGATCCTGCTAGTCGGATTGGGCGTGGATTACGGAATCCATCTTGTAATGAGATACAGGGAAGAACTGGTCGAGGACTGGGACATAGACAAGGCCAGTTCCTCATCGATCATTTTTGTAGGTTCTGCGCTCCTGTTGGCAACCGCCACCACCATGGTCGGTTTCCTGTCCAATGTAGCTTCGGATATCACCCCCATAAGGGAATTCGGGATTCAGGTCGCAATCGGTGTGCTTTCCGCATTCTTAATCTTTGTCACATTTATTCCAGCCTGCCGGATACTGATCGACAGGCGTTACGAATCCAAAGGACAGAAACTCCTGTCAGATACCAATGAAAAGATCATTAGAGGAAGAAAGGCGGAGGGGCTGGTAGCGCTGGTCGAGCCGCAGCCGCCACGCGACGCGCTGCCGTGGCTGGCGCTCGCTTGCGGGTTGCTCTGTGTACTGGCAGCGTGGCTCGCCGTGTCGGCCGCGGTCGAGGCACTAGCGGTGCTGGGTGGCGTCGTGTTGCTGTTGATTGCGTTCCACGGCTTCCGGCAGCCGGTGCAGCCGCCGGTCTCGCGCGAGCAGCGCGCTGCCATAGAAGAAGGCGCACAGGCCGGAATCCTAGATAATTTCATGGCTCTAGGAGCCAAGGTGGCAATAGAGAATCCACAACGCGTCCTGGCAGTTGTAGCTGCCATCACCCTGATCACCGGCTATGCAGCCATGGGTATCTCTACGGAGTTCAATTTCAACGATTTCCTTCCTGAAGAAGTAGAGATCACGGAACATTTCCATTATTTGCAGGATGAATTCAGTAGCTCGAACGAATTCTCATTTATCTACATAAGTGGCAGTGTAGCCACCTTCGATGTCTTCAATCAGATCAATAATACCCAGGTAGAATTATCAGACGGTGATGACTGGGTAAATCCGGACCAGTCAATGATGTTCTCTCCCTTGAATGGGATGAGGGACCTGGCCTCGAATAATTCAGACCTGAATCCCTTTGATTTCTACAACGCGACCTTCGAAGAACTGTTCAACTCAAATGATGCAGATGGTGACCTGGTACCGGATTCCGACGCGGGGGTCCGAGAGCTCCTGGACTGGATAATGGTAGGCGATGGAAAACAAGTTCCCAATATGGTCTCGAATTTCGTCTATTACGATGAAGAAACGGATGATTACACGGTCGCCTATATCCTGGTGAATACCAAATCAAAGAATGCCTATTTCTCAGAGGTCGTGGAGGAACTGGAAAAAGATTCAGAGGGTCTGGAAACCTTGGAGACAGAGGGCAAAGTCGATTCTGTGGTGGTCACCGGTGCTCCTGCAATAATCGATGTGGTGATCAACACCATCAATGAGACTATGATGGGGTCCATTATCTATACCATAATCCTCTCTTTCATTATTCTTACAGCTATCTTTTGGTACACGGACAAACAGCCTTGGCTGGGCCCCCTCACGATGGTACCGGTCCTGCTGGTCCTGATCTGGATCCTGGGGACAATGGTAGCTATTGGATACGCCCTCAACGTATTCACCATTCTGATCGGGGCCTTGACCGTGGGGCTGGGGGTCACCTATGCGATTCACATCTCACATAGATTCATAGAGGAGATGGAACACCATCATTCCTTGGAGAAGGCGGTGAACAATACCGTCAAGAATACGGGGTCGGCGCTATTCGGGGCGGCCATGACCACTGTTCTGGGATTCGGGGTCCTGTTCTTTGCGATACTGCCTCCAATGAAACAATTCGGGACAATGACCGCACTGACAATATTCTATTCCTTCCTGTCATCAGTATGGGTCTTGCCAAGCATCTTGGTGCTTTGGGCCAGATACACCAATCTGGGAAAGGGAAATGATGAACAGCCTGAACAGGTAGATGTCGAAGAAAAGGAATCCGACGAAGAATAATCAGGCTTCCTCATCCGGCTTGTCCTATTCTTCCTTTATGCTTTAGTCAGAGATCACATTACGATACAGCGAAATTATCTTTACTAACCCCCCCACTCTATCGTTTGTGACTGATGTAATACGATGTCCGTGGATTACCGATGACCCGGTGTACCTTCGCTACCATGATGAAGAATGGGGGACTCCAAATCGAGATGGCCTGCGTCTTTTCGAAAAGATTATTCTAGAGGGCGCTCAAGCCGGCCTGTCATGGATAACCATACTCAAGAGGCGAGAGAATTATCGCGCCGCCTTCGACGGTTTCGATCCTGCTAAAATTGCTGCTTACGATGAAGATGATGTAAAGCGGCTGATGGGAGATGCCGGAATTATCCGCAATCAAGCCAAGATAAGGTCAGCCATCAATAATGCCAAAGTCTTCGTAGAACATTTCGGTAATGATGAAGATGCTTTCAGTGAGTTTCTTTGGGATTTTGTCGACGGCAATCCAATCATCAATCAGAGGAATAGTACGAATGACTCGCCTTCCGTCACTGAAATCAGCAAGAAGATGGGCAAGGAACTCAAGAAGATGGGTTTCAGTTTCATTGGACCTACGACCTGCTATGCAATGATGCAATCAGCAGGCATGGTCGACGATCATCACGTGACCTGTTTCCGTCACACTTCTAATCGCGAAGCGTAGATTTCTTCACTTTAGCGTTAAACCTACTTCAATTATTAGATTGGAGCCAAATCTAATTCACCACTCCAAATGTCAAGACCTCTAAGTCTGCACGGGAATTTCTGGCCTAAAGACAAGATAACCGCGTCATATTCTTTCACGTTCTCATCGATTAGATGTAGTCCAAATTCATCAGTAGATAATTGTCTTCCATCTCCCAATTGGCTAACATGTAATTTACCACGAATTGCTCCATCATCCAATAAGTCAAGGGAAATCCAAGGAGTTCTAAGACCAACAACCCTAGCAGGCCATTGCTTTAGTTCGAGAGCATCATCCGAATCTTTTATCGAATCCAAAGTTCCTCCTCGCAATAAATGTAAATGGAAAGCATTTGCCACCAATTCCCATTCAATCTTTTTTGCTTCTTGACTATTGGCCGTACATTGTTCTGAAATCTTGGTTATTTCTTTTTCTGAATGAATCCATTCTTCATTTTTCAGGAAAGATTTGAGTTGACGATGAACAACGAGATCGGCATATCTTCGAATGGGACTTGTGAAATGAACATAAGCATCCAAATTCAACCCAAAATGCCCTAAGTTGTCTGGTGAATATATTGCACGTTGTAAAAGATAGAACAGACCATGGTCGACGACACGTCGCGTAGCATTTTTCAAATTACTGGCTTTTTCTTGAGCTTCCTGTAGAGAAATCAGAATATCCTTTCTTGCTTCAGGATCTAGAACATGTTTGAGATATTGAGGGACCTCATCCCGGTCATCGGAAACTTCCAGACCACTGATTTGGATATTTCCACTTTGAGCCCAGTCCCCCAGCATACTTGCCAACTCCGTTTCTTCCGATTGTCCAAATTTCTTTACACTTGGCATTGGGAGTTCAATATCAATTTCCATAGCTTCGAATTTTGCATTCAACTCTTCAACTTCTGGCGCGTCTGGTGGGGCATGGCATCTCCACGGTAATGGTGCCTTTTCTTTACCGAGCATAATTCCAATCGAATTATTGGTGGCAACCATAAATGTTTCAATCATTTTAGTTGCTTTATTCGGCCACTTGACATTCACACTTATTTTATCATCATCGACTCTAGGTCGTAATTCTGCAGAATTCAAGTTCAATCTAATCTCATTTTGACGTAATCCTTCCGCCAAATCCATCATATGTTTGAAACGAGGGTTTTCGAGAGCATCATCATAAGATAAATTTTCTCGAACCTCAATAATACTTTCAAAAGCCGCTACTTCACCAATAGTCCAGTCATCTTCTATTTCCATGGAAACAGTCATTGCTAATCTGGGAACTTTGGCTCTCAAGGAACATAAATCATCAGATAATCTAGAAGGTAGCATCGGTAGAACTGCATGAGGTAAGTAAACTGAGGTCGCTCTAGCTTGAGCTTCTTCATCTAAGAGGGTCTCAGGCTCGATGTAATGTGCTACATCTGCGATTGCAACCCATAAGGTCCGTTTTCCATTTTCCTCGATTAAACAGACTGCATCGTCAAAATCTTTTGCAGTTTTTGGATCAATTGTTACAAAAGGCAAATGTCTCAAGTCAACTCGTCCCTCTTTCAGAGCATTATTGGCATCAACGTCAGGTATTCTTTCAGCAATATCTGATAAGTGAGAATCATAATTTCTACCGAAAGGATTTGAACTGTTTAAACGTAAATGATTTAATCTTAAATCCAATAATTGGGTTGCATTAATTCGCTTTGATTTCATCAGTAGAAGGGCAATTGAAGGCAAGGAATTACGGAATCTTAATCCAGAACATGTATTTGCAAATGTTGTTGCATCTTTAATCAAATCATATGCTTTCCATTTGAGGATATATTCGCTTTCAGATAGAGAGAATTCTTCTGGTAATTTCTCATTGGATATTATTGCAAACCAGACATCTTCGATTAACCTATATCTTTTATTTTCTTCATCAGGTAATTGTCCCGTAAGAGGAATTTCTTCAGTGGGTGAATATGTATTGAAGAAATTACGCCAATGTCGTATACTAGCTTCGATTTCATTGATTTCATTTGGTTTTCTTAGAGTAAAATTAGATTTTTCTTGATAGAGAAACCACTGTCTTCCTTTCTTAGAATGTGCTAAGATTTCATCTATTTTACTTTTCAATTGCTTGGATTCTTTATTATCCAATTTCAATTTTTCTTTTTCAACAATAAAGGAATAAATCTTTTCACAATCCCAGAGATTATCCCATAGTTCTTCATTGTTACCAAACCTAGTGGAGATTCTTCTCCAAAGTTTTTCATCAGGAGGAACCTGAGATTTCTTCTTGTGTTTGGCTTGAGACATTAGTTCAGGTACTTTCAGGAGGTTTGAGAATCGAGTATGTCGCGAAGGCAGCCCATATTCCGCCCAAGACAGCAAAAGGCCATTCTCCAGTCACATATGCTCTAACGGTCAACAGGGCTTCCCCAATCGCCATCAGTATCAGGTAAGTAAAGGATCTACTGGAGACAATTCCTCTTGTTTCAGCTGCAAAAGCAGCTAGAACAATCACCATCCCGGCGTATGCTCCAATCATTGTAGGTTCCATATTTTATCCTCCATAGAATATCAATTCCAGTATAAAAATTATAATGTCCCAAATTAGTTCACCGATAGCCCTGACCCAGGGATGATCACTATTCTCAATAATGCCTCCTGGAAGAAATAGTAAAGCTAAGAAGCAGGTTAATAAAAATGTAAAAGCTACTGCGGCTTTCTTGAGGAGCGTGTTCGGCCAGAGCATGACTCCGGCATAGCCTTCTTCGATATCGAAGGCTTCATCCAACATATCACCGTAAAATTCCCAAATAGGTTTGAATAGTATGTGATCCCACACAAATATGTAAAAAGCTATAAGCCCAATACTCAGAAGAATGAGTAAATCCAACATGCCAAAGAACCAGGCAATTCCAAAGATGGCTGCTGTAATTGGTATTACTTTAATTAGTTCGTAATGGCCTGATGCAAAACGATCATTCTTTTTGATGACAAACTTCAGGAACCTGAAGGGAATTTCGGGTTTAACTCTAATTTTGGTAGGATCTCCATATATCTTTCCTTCATGTGGTTCATCATCGTAGGGCCAGCCCCACTGGGACATATTCTCGATTTCGAATTTAAGTTTGCATTTTGGACATGTAGCAGGCAGGACTCTATTCCATAGGAACGCGCCGAAATTCTCTTCTCCCATTCCTTTGTGGCCGCATTCTGGACATTCAAGGTCTGCCCATCCTGGATGGTCGTAGACATCATTTATCAATAGGACAGCACCAAAACTCCAGCTGAGGAAACCGGTGATAAAAGTCCAAACAGCAAGAACAAAAATCAGGCTAAATAAAGTTCCACAGGCACTACCTTCAAGCTGTGTATCACACGGTTCTCCTGTAACATATGCATCGTTCTGAATTATAAGAAAGGAGCCCCAAGAAAATATTAGTAAAAATATAGGAATTGCTAGTCTTATCTGGCCAAATGGGCGTAATTTAGCGTATGGTTCCCAAGTTCCAAAGTAAGGATTTACAGCTAATTTGCTATCGCATATTTTACATCTTTTTCCTTTTCCTATTTCTTCGCGATCGGCAGTGTCACACTTTAGACAAAAGTTCTTTTTCTTGCGTCTGGCCATGTCATGACTCTTCCCTCAGTCCAGCCCTGAGAATGAGATCAGCTGTGTTGAGAGAAGTACAACAGCTATGACGGCCATCATCATAGGATACATTTTGAACATGAAGAAGTCCTTATCTTCAGGAGGTTCGCCCATAATGGTCATACCATCCTCTGCTCCTTCGTCCCTTAGACGGTAGTAACCGTAGACTACCGCAAACCAGACGAAAAGCGAGATCACTGTGTTCTGTATGAATGCAGCTCTGGTTGCATCGAGCGTCGCGGCAGCCCAGTCACTGTCAGCAAAGAATATCGTGCCGAATAAGTTGTTGATTGCAAAGGCACCCAAACCGAACATGCTCACATGCATAATGGGCCATTTTCCACTGGCTCCAGTTCTAAGGATGTTTACTGCAAAGAGAGTATATGGTATGATCAAAGCTCCAAGAACTTTCACTATGATTGGTGCAGGGGCAGTTGGTTCGTCTGCATAGTAGTTGCCCTCATAATTGCCAAAAGTAGGCAGTGGACCATCTGTTCTACCGAGATAACTCTCGGCGAAGAATAGATTGTTGATTGCGAAAAAGACTCCAATCAATGCAGCAACGAGTAGTAAACCGGTTGCAACCGAGTCCTTGACCTGAATTCCATTAAATCCAAAGTCGAGTCCCTCATTCACACCTTCTTCTATCATGAAATAATATGCGGCACCATACAGTAGAGTCGCGATTCCGGCAGCGATCATTGGATTGTTGTTTGGCGCCTCATAATCTCCGGTGACAGCCAGAACGAGAGTCAATACGCTGAATCCGATAAGGCCAGGAATCATCAGGCTCCATTTCGCCCGTGCTCCCTCGTTCAGCATGAGGAGATTCCCCATGAATAGTCCTAACATCAGACAGCCCGCGACGTTAAGGAAGCCTGCTCCACGATCATAAGAAGAATGATCTTCAGCCGCTCCGGACGTCAATATTGACGTACAGCCTGTGCCATTTATGACATGACAATCCGCGAAAAAAATGAAGTTCACGGTGTATACTAGCATTATGACCGACGAAAGACCCAGACAGACCTTTGCCGGCATACTCTTTATGCCATCGAACATATTCACGACTTGAAGTACTATACTTAATTGTTTCCCATACGTTGTTGGGTTTAAATCTGTCTTCCACTAACTCCACGTGCCTGATGGCAACGGATGCCTGAAATGTCATTAAATAAAATTAATTTAAAAGATAAATTATCAAAATTCTCCGAACATTGGTCTCCGCGAATAATCGCGGAAATGAATGACTACCAGTTCAAGCTTGCAAAAATTAAGGGCGAGTTTGTCTGGCACGACCACAAAGATACAGACGAAGTTTTTATCGTAATTGAAGGCACGATGAGTATTGAGTTCCGGGATGGGATTGTAGATCTGAGTGAAGGGGAATTGTGTGTGGTTCCCAAGGGTATTGAACACAAGCCTTATGCAGAAAATGAATGTAAAATTATGCTTGTTGAGCCCCGGGGAGTCACAAACACGGGTGACGCAGAGAGTGAATTCACTGCTTCAAACGATGTCTGGGTGTAGTCCCTCTTTTTCAACCGGGCAATTATATGGCTTGAACTGGGACCATATGTTTTCACTCGCCCAAAAGCCTCAACCTCGTAACCATATTCATCCATCAATTCTGTAAATTTTGCAGGTGTGCCGTTCCAGTCGCTTCTCTTCCTGAATCCCAGCCAGTTATTACGGTACGCTTCATGGAAAATAATCGTGCCTGAAGGTTCAAGGCAGTCAGAACTATGTTGCAGGAAACTACAGGTTCCACCAATGTATCCCAAATGCACGATGTCGGCTTCGCGCGTGACGTCGCGGCAGTCGCTTTCGATGACCTCGACGTTGGCGAGACTATTGAGTACCACGTTCTGCCGCAGATATTCTGCCGCGACCGGGTTCTTCTCGATTGCGATGACTTGCGCCGCGGGCCAGTGGCGTGCGAATTGCAGTGCGAAATAGCCGACGCCGGCAAAGCAGTCGAGGACTGCCCGCGGGCCGGGATGCGCGTAGAGTGCGGCGACAGCTGTCGGCCCGCGCGGGCCTGCGCGCCAGCCGACGTTGCCGGGCGCCCACATCACGCGCTGCAGGTCGAGCCGGTAGCGCAGGCCGTGCTCGCGCACTTCAGTCTCCGCCGAGCTTCCGAGCAGGAGCTGCGGCAGCCGTGGCTGCCGCAGCTCGCCCCCGATGCGCGGCCGGCGCATGACGGCCTCAACGCCCGGCAGCGTTGCATAGGCGGCCGCGACCGGCTGCCGCTCGTCCTCCAGCGCTTGTGGCAGTCGCAGCAGCAGCACACGCCCCAGCTGGACCCACCTGCGCGGCAGGTGCGGCCGCATCCAGTCCGGCAGTCGGGCAGCAACCTGTTCGAAAGGCGTTTCGCGCCGAAGCGGACGCGATACCGCGGCGGGACTCATCTCTCGGCCAGCTTGCGCAGCCGGGCAATTTCCGGCCGCCAGCGGTCGGGGCCGCCGGGCGTCTCGAGATAGCCGGCCACGTCTTCCAGCCGTGAGTCCTGCATGATGCTGGTAAAGACGGACTCGCCCAACTTCCCCTCGCCGTGGTTGGCGTGGCGGTCGACGCGTGAGCCGCGGTCGCTGAGCGAGTCGTTCAGGTGCATCCCGACCAACCGCTCGCGGTCAATTAGTGAGTCGAACTCGGTCCAGACGCCATCGTAGTCGCCAGCCCAGTCGTAGCCGGCGGCCCAAGCGTGTTGTGTGTCGATGCAAACGCCCATGCGTGACGGGTCATCGACCCGCTCCAGTATATGCGCCAGTTCGCCGAATGTGATGCCGACATTGGTCCCCTGCCCCGCTGCGTTCTCCAGTACCAGCAGCGATTCGAAACCCTCTGTTTTCGCAAGCGTGGTGTTGATGTGGCCCGCAATTCGCTCCAGTGCCGCCTCGCGGGTGGCGTGGTCGTCACGCATCGCCTTATTGGGATGAGTATGCGAACCGGGGTGAAAATTCAGGTAAGGCACGCCCAGAGCTTCGCAGCGGCGATATTCTTCGAGAAATGCGTGCTGTGCTCGCTTTCCTTTCGTTTCGTCGGGCGACCCCATGTTAATCAGGTACGAGTCATGAATCATGACCGGCCCCAGTCCGCTCTCCGCCAGTGCGGTGCGGAACTGGTCGCGCTGGTCGTCGGTGAGTGGCTTCGCAATCCACTGCCGCTGGTTCTTGCTGAACATCTGGAACGTGTCGGCTCCGATGGCGAGCGCTTCGGCTACCCCATTGTGCAACCCGCCGGCGACCGAGACATGTGCGCCCAGCTTCATGGGGCGGTAGCAGGGGCGTGTACAAATCGCCTGCGGGCTTATTAGCACCCCATTTCTGCGGCGGCGTGAAGTTCGCGTTGGTTGCCAATCCGCACCATCCACAAGCAACGAAGAAGCTGGAAGCGCTACTCGAACTGGTCGACGATACCGAGCTGGAAGAGGCGACGGCGCAGTTGCTCGGTCTTGTGGGGACGCCGCTAGCGGAGCTTTCGGGCGACCTGTTGCTGGCGTTGGGAGGCGATGGGACGCTGCTCTACGCGCTGTCACAGCTCGACCTGCCGGTTTTCGGCATCAATATCGGTAAAGTCGGTTTCCTGACCGAGTCGGAATTCGGTGATTCGCTCGAGGCGGATCTGGCGCGACTCAAAGCTGGCGATTATGAAGTCGAGGAGCTGCAGCGACTCGAGGTTTGCATCAACGGTCTGTCGGTGGGCAGGGCGCTAAACGAGGCGGTCATCCACACCGCGCGCGTCGCGAAAATCCAGAAGTTCCGCATCATGCTCGACGGTCGCCTGGCGGATGAATTCCGCGGCGACGGGCTGATAATCGCCACCCCCACCGGGTCAACCAGCTACGCCATGTCAGCCGGCTCACCCATCCTGCACCCCGCCGTCGGGGCGCACGTGCTGGTGCCGATTGCCCCCTACCGCATCGGGTCGCGGCCGCTGGTGATTCCGGATTTGGTCGAGCTTGGTATCAAACTCCTGAATCCCCAACCATCGGTCGTCGTGCTGGACGGGGGCGATGAGTTGGCGGTGGGGCCGGATGACGTGATCACCATCACGAAATCGGCAACCCCGGCCCGATTCGCGCGATTCGGTGACACATTTTTCGAGCGGGTGCAGCGGAAGCTGCGGATGCAGTAACTATGGCGAAACAACGTAAGGCGCGACTCAGGGGAACCCGCACGGCGACGCGCAGCGAGCAGCGTAAGCTGCTAGAACGGGTTGCGCAGCTCAAGGAAAAGCCACAGTTGCTGCTCCCCAAGTGCCGCCACCCTGCTGGTGAATGCCCCTATCCCAGCGTGCGCGAGCAACTCGAGCGCGCGGTGGAGCCCGAAGAGCGCGGCATCCTGGGCAGGCTGTTCGGCCGCCGGTTGAAGGACCCGCTTGCGCTCGCCTTGCGGGCTAGCCTGACTCTGCTCGACGCCGGCAAGGCGCCGGTGATGGCGGTTGCGCGCTACCCAACGGGTGAGGTGGGCTACGTCCTGCGCGGGCAATCAATTCCCAAGGAGCGACTGATTGGCGTGCAGAATTTCCACCATCGTACCTGGCGCGCGCTGGCACACCTGGCTTACGTCCGCAAGCATGATATCTGGCTCTATTCGTCGCCAAAGCGGCTAGTCTGCACCGGCAAGTCGCCGGCGCTACCCTCCGAGCTCTGGGACGAGCTACGCGCCGTGCTGCCGCGTGGCTGGCGCGATTCCGACGGCGAAGGCTTGCGCCTGCGCTGCCTGTCGCTCGACCGTGCAGTGCGGCTGCCCGCTGCTGGCTGGCGTCGCTCGAGCCGCAATTCGCTGATGGACGTGCTCGAGCACCAGCACGCGGGTGACGCAACCGCCGACTGGGAGGTCGAGGTCGTGACACCGCTCGACGCGCTGGCGCCAGCCACCGAGTGTCCGGTGCTCGACGAGTATTGTGAGGGCAAGCTGACCGACGCTGAGCTGTGGACGCAACTCGGGGACTGGCAGCGCGAGCGCGCCGCCGATGGCGGCGCGCACGGCGTCATCCACGGCAGCGAAATGCTCGCGCCCGATGATTTCACCACCCGCCTTTCGCTCTCCGGCCACGACGCCCGTATTGCGCGCGAATTGCTGGAGCGGTACGACGGCGCCGTCGCGGTCGAGGCACTCACACTGGGGGCGGTTGCTGGTGCTACCTGGAAACCGCACGGCCAGCGGCTGCTGGCCGACTGGGGCGGCGCTGCCGATGAGCGCGAACCGCTGGAGCAGCTGCGTGATGCTCTGGCACGCGCCGAGATGCAGGATGCGCTAGCGGCGCTCCCTGAGCTCGGAAGCTTGCCGCCGCTCCCAGCGCTGGCCGACCGTGCGGTGCGGCTTCTGCGCACCGGCCGCAATGCTGATTTGCAGCGTGCACTGGCGGCCGCAGCCGAGGCGAGCCATGGTGAGCGGGCGCTGGCGTGGGCTATCCTGCGGCACACCAGCAGCGCGAGCGGCCGCGAATGGCAGTTCGCCCGTGAGGTGCGTGAGTTCGCAGAGGAGCTCCAGCCCGCCTTCGAAACGCTGGCCACCGCCGAGGGCGTGGACTACGCAGACGCGCTACAGAGGCTCGCACAGTTGGCCGGCGCAGAATTTTAACCACCCCTCTTCGTCCGCACGGTGGGGCCCGTGGTCTAGGGGTTATGACGTCGCCTTGACATGGCGAAGATCGCCAGTTCAAATCTGGCCGGGCCCACCACACTCGCAACAGGAAAACAGATGAAACTGAAACACACTTTGCCGACCGCCTGCATTGCTCTGCTATTCCTACTGCCGGCACTGGCCGGCTGCCTGGGACAGGAGCAGCCGCCCCCGCCGGAGCCGGAAGCGGGACTATTCGACTTCGAGCAGCCCCGACCGGTCAACACATGGTATCACTATCCCGGAACTCCTTCTATGCCCTGGGCTATAGATGCGACAAACTCGGCCGTGGTTGCGGCGGCGAATATCACAGTTAACCTGACGGGCGATAGCACTCCCTTCTTTGCCAATGCGACTTACTACGGCACCGGTTACGACACCTTTGAGCCGACCATCGGGATTACGCCGTCAGGCGCGATATTCTTCACGCAGTGGAACGGCCTCGGTGATGGCACCCATATCATCCGGTCAAGGGACCAGGGGCTGACTTGGGAAGACGTCGGGCCCTTCGGACAGCTTGATGAAGACTCGGGTCAGACCCCAAACTCCAATGATCCTTACCTCTACGTGGACAAGTTCACCGGTCGGCTGGTCAAGTTCGACATGCATGCGCTGGCTGCCATGTTTGTGGAGTTCTCCGACAATGACGGAGATACATGGAGCACCCCATATCCTGTCGAGGGCTACTACGTGACGCAGGATCACCAGAGCATTGCGTCTATGCCGCATTCAAACGCTATTTCAGGCGAAGTAGTCTACGTCTACTGTATCAATACCGGCTCGCCAGCTGCCGGACCCCAGTGCTCCCGCTCACTCAATGGTGGGTTGTCGTGGGACGTCCAGCGTGTCGGCTACCCTGTTGGAACCTCACAATGCTCAGGTCTGCATGGCCATGTTGCCGGAGGCTCCGATGGAGCAATATATCGAGGTAATCCTTCCTGCGACGGCCCTGCCGTGTATCGCTCGCTTGATGGTGGCTATACCTGGAGCGAGCACACTATCACGACAGAGATTGGGATGCAGGATGGGTGGCATTCGCATGAAGTTGCCACCGCAGTGGATGATGCCGGAAATGTATATGCGACCTGGATTGGCGATGGTCGGATGCCATGGTACGCTTACTCACAGGATCAGGGCGAGACCTGGAGTTCCCCGATGATGGTGGCTGCGCCGGGTGTACAGGAGACCGGTTTCCCGACTATATTCGCAGGCGCTGAAGGACGAGTAGTCATCGGTTATATTGGTGAAATCAACGACGTAGAGACCAATGCCACGAATAGTGGTTGGGGCGGATACATGGCCATTATGACCGATGCTTTCGCCGAATGGCCACTAATTACCAGTGTCGCAGTCAATCTGCCGGATGACCCGCTGGATATCACCTCCAACTGCGGCGACGTGCGCTGCGGGGGCTTCGGCGACTTCATCGATGTCGAAATTGACGACGAAGGGCGGCCGTGGATTGCCCTGTCGCATAATACCGCGGGTTTCGAGGAAGCTGTTATTGGGACTCTAATGGAAGGTCCGACCCTTTACGGAGATGAAATTACCTACCTGCCAGTCTTGCCGGTAGGCGGCAGTTCAACCCTCAAAATGGGATAGGGGTCGCAGGATATCAATTAGCATAAAAACATCCATGCAAAGCACGTTGTGAAACCTTAAAGCCCCGGAACTCTCATACACCAGCATGCAGCAGAAGGCCGTCGCCGTAGTGTTCCTGTTCGTCTTCTCTAGCTTGGCGGGCTGCCTTGGTCCAGAGGACAACAGGGCCAAAATAGATGAACAAACGCCTTTTGGTTTTGCTTCACCTATTCCAGATACAACTTTCTATCATTTTGATGGGGCACGCAATGCTACAGATTTCTATGAGGTTAATGGTACGTCTGTTCTTTACGGAAACAATATCCCCATTTTCAGTGAAGGAACTTATTATGGAATCGGAACAACTACTTTCGAGCCTACAATAGGTGTTACACAGGCTGGGAATGTATATATGACCAGTTGGGGAACAGGAGATAGTGGTTCTACGGCCATAATCAAGTGCGAAGGGATGCTTGAAATGAATACCATCACTGAATATTCCTGCGCAGACAGTGGTCCCGGTGTTGTACCGAACAGCAATGACCCGTACCTGTACGTTGATTTGTGGAATGACAGATTGATGAAGTTCGATATGCATGCTCTTGCTGTTATGACAGTTCAGTATTCGGATAATGAGGCTGCAACTTGGTCTCCCCCTACAGAAGCAACTTCTCCTTATGCCATTCAGGATCACCAGACGATAGCATCTTCTCCTTACCAGGATTCTCTTTTGTCAATCCATGATACAACCTTTGTCTACTGCGTTAACACTCAATTTCCTCACCCACTCTGCTCAACGAGTTTTGATGGTGGTAATCTGTGGACGCCAGAAGTCCCAGGCGCTCCAACAGATTGTGAGAGTGGTGGACTAACAGGTCATATAATCGGATCCAACAACGGTAATTTTTATAGAGGGAATAGAGGCTGTAATGGTGGTGAAGGATATTCAATATACAGGAGCACTGATGGAGGTATGTCCTGGACAGAACATCCACTTCCAACAGAAACCACTGGAACTGCAGAAACCTGGAATTTTGAGGAAGCTCAAGTAGCAGCCGATTCTGAAGACAACGTCCATGCTATGTGGATGGGGTTTGACAATATGCCATATTATTCATATTCACACGATGAAGGAGGAACGTGGAGCAACCCAATTATGGTTGCACCCCCCGGTGTCAATGGGACTGGATTTCCTGCAATCGCGGCCGGTTCCGAAGGAAGGGTGGTAATGGGTTACATCGGCACAACTAACGGTGGATTGACTTGGAATGGATATATGACTGTAATAACAGATTCATTCAATGAAAATCCGTTGCTGACCACAGTAGTTGTAAACCTACCCGACGACCCCCTTGAGAACGACAAGCAGGATTGCGGTTACGACCGCTGCGGTGGTTTCGGGGATTTTATAGACATCGTCGTGGGCCCGGACGGCCGTCCCTGGCTCGGGCTCGCGCATAATCCTGCCGGTGAAATCGGTATTTTCGGCACCTTCGCGGAAGGTCCGTCGCTGCGCGGTGATACGGCAGCGGCGCTGACGCCGCTGCCGCTGGGCGGGCTAGGAACGCTCTAGGGCGTCAGCCGGTTCCGGTCGCGCGGGAAGAGCACGCACTCACGCACGTTCTGCGCGCCGCTGAATACCATCGCTAGCATCCCGTAGCGGAACGGTTCGAGGTAGTGCCCGAATTCTTTGGGGTCGAGCCCCTGCTCCCGGAGCCGCAGTTCGAGCAGAGCGACGTCGTGGACGCGCTGTCCGCCGGAGGTCATCTCGACCTCGCGGAACATGAAATCAAAGCCCTTGCTATGCTTCTCGCCTTCAGCCTGGATATAGAATGGCTTCAGCGAAAGCGGCCATTTCGTGATGAAGTAGAAACCGCCGTATTGCTCGGCAATCGCGCGCGTCGCTTCCATAGAGAGGTCGTCACCCCACGCGATGTCGGCCTTCGCGCTTGCAATCTCGATCGCCTCATCGTAAGTGATGCGCGGCAACGGCAGCTCGACCTCGAGCGGTGCCATTTCCAGCGCGGTAAGTGCCTCTGCCTCCTGTGACACGGATTCGGCACAGGTGGCGACCAGCCGCTCCATGACACCCATTACATCGTCGTCGTCAGCCCACGACATCTCGATATCTATCGAGATGAACTCGTTCAGGTGGCGCGGGGTGTTGTGCTCCTCGGCGCGGAAGGCGGGACCGACTTCGTAAACTCGGTCGAGGCCACCCGACATCAGCACCTGCTTGTAGAGCTGCGGCGATTGCGCCAAGTACGCTTCGCGGTCGAAATATTGTACCGGGAAGAGCGCGGTACCCCCCTCAGTGGCCGATGCAATAATCTTTGGCGTCTGCACTTCCAGGAAGCCTTCACGTCGCAAGTGGTTGTGTACCGCGCCCGAAATAGCGGCGCGGATGCGGAAGAAGGCCGCGACTTCGGGGCGCCGCAGGTCGAGATAGCGTGCGTTGAGTCGCGTCTCTATTTCACTCTCGATGCGGTCAACAACACCGAGCGGTAGCGGGGTCGCGGCAGCGTTGAGTACCTCCAGTTCCGTGGGCACTAGTTCGAGGCCGTTGGGGGCTTCTTGATTAGCCTTTACCGTGCCGGTGACGCGCAGTGTTGATTCCCGCGCGATGGCTGTCCACACCTTGAAATTGTCCTCACCCACTTTCTTCTTCGGTAATGTCAGCTGCGCTATGCCTGTGGAGTCACGCAATTGCAAGAAGGCGATGCCGCCCAGGTTGCGCGTCTCCTGCAGCCAGCCGCAGAGCGTTTGCTCGGTGTCATCATCCGCTTCGGACAGTTCACCGCAACGTCGTGTCTGTAACATTAGTTAAGAGGATACCTCAGGATTGCAGCCAGCCCACCAAAGGCGTTGAGCAGGCCTGCCCCCTCCTCAGTGTCGGTGGATATGAGGTTCACGGTGCTGCGCGAATTCTCGGCAAGCTCTACCATTTCCTTCACCAGCCCTTTCTCGTTATCGCTTTCGAGCCCTTCCGAAATCAGAAGCTGGTTGACCGCTCCGCGCTGGAGCGCATCGCGCACCTGTGCTTCTCCGTAGGTCGCCAGTCCACCCCGGGAGGTCATGACCTCCTTCATGAATCGCTCCATCAACACCTTTTCCTGAACCAGTTGCACTTCCTGTAATCGACCGGAGGCGTTGGTAACCAGCTCGCGCAGTCCAGCTTCCTCGGTGTAGCCGGTGTCGAAGCTATCCAGGATTTTATCCCGTAATTCGTAGTGGAGGTATTCCTTGGTAATAAAGAAATCCTTAGTTGCACCCGGCCCCCCAATTAGCAGTGCCTCAATTTCGTGGGGGTCAAAACAATCTTCGGCGCTGCCCGCCACACGCTTGTACCACTCGTGAGCCGCCTCCTCGATGAGGCGCTCGAAACGGCGGCGCGACTGTCCTCCCTTACCGTGCTTGGAAGGCACCTGGGAAAACATGTGCTTCAGCACCTTGATACGCGAGCCGCGCAGCATTCCCAGCGTCGCCTCGGAACGGTCAATCACTAGCAGCGCATACTGTTCCTTGATTTCCTGCAGCTGCTCCAGCGGCTCCAGAAAGAAGCGATTGTCGCAGCGATAGAGGAAAGCCCCCACTGCTTCGGGCGGCTCGACGATTTCCTGCACCATTTCGGTCTGGTTAGCTCCTTTTGAGACGTGGCCTACAAAGAATATCATGCCGTTTTCGGGCGGTGTCTTGAACGCTTTCATGCGCGACATGATGGATTCAATTGCAGCACTGACATTCTTGCGCGTTGACTTGGACTTGATGTTGGCGGACTGCGAGGCCTCATTGCGTAGGTACGCTACAACTTCGTGAATCTTGCGCTCGGGAGGGATGTAAAGACTGATGAGTTCGGTAGCGCGTCCGCTGAACTGCCCGAGTCGCTCAAGCTGCTGGCTGAATTCATAACGCGCGAGGCTTCCCCCGGTCATCGGCCGCGCAAGGATGGCTCATTAAAAGCGGAGTCCCGCAATCAGAGAATCTGTTCGAGGAACAGCTTGGTGCGCTCGTGCTGCGGATTGTTGAAAAACTTCTCCGGAGTCGCGGCCTCGACCAGTTCACCCTCATCGAACAGGATTGCCCTGTCGGCCACTTCCTTGGCGAAGCCCATTTCGTGGGTTACGACAATCATGGTGATGTCGTGTTTCGCGAGGTCAATCATAACATCCAGCACTTCCTTGATCATCTCCGGGTCGAGCGCCGAGGTTGGTTCGTCGAAGAGCATAATTTTGGGGTCCATGGCGAGCGCGCGTGCAATTGCGACCCGCTGTTGTTGTCCCCCGGAAAGCGCGGAGGGATACTTGCGAGCCTGTTCCGGAATACCAACGCGTTCGAGATGCCTGAGTGCTTTTGCCTCGGCCTCCGTGCGGCTGGCACCGCGCACCTTCTGCGGTCCCAGCGCAACGTTCTCCAGCACAGTCAGATGTGGGAACAGGTTGAACAGCTGGAAAACAAAACCAACTTCGGCGCGTATATATTTCAGGTCGGCCAGAGTAGTCTCATCATTCAATTCTATGCCATCTACAACAACTTTACCGGCACTGTGGGGCTGCAAACGATTCAAGGTCCTTATGAATGTAGATTTTCCAGATCCGGAAGGACCCATAATAACAATTATTTCTCCTTTCTCCACCCTCATTGTAATGCCTTTCAGGGCCCAGAAATCCCCAAAATTGACTTTCACGTCTTCTGTCACTATGATTGATTTTCTCATGTTGCTTCGCCTCCACCTTCATGTGCCAATCCAAGGTTTTTCTCAATGCGCCTTGAAATTTTTGAAAGGTAGAAAGATAATATCCAGAAAGTCATGCCTACGAAAAGCAGTGCCTGCTCATGTTGGCCGATGAAGTCCCACTGGGCCGGAAGGTCCTTGGCAACCCTGAACGCGTCGTATATACCAAAGAAATAGACAAGCGAAGTGTCTTTGAGCATTCCAATCATCAAACTCACGATTGCGGGTAATGTAGTCCGTATGGCCTGAGGGAGCTCTATCTGTAATTTAATCTGTAGTGGACTGAGGCCCAGTGCTGTTGCAGCCTCATATTGTCCGTAGGGGACAGCTTGCAGACCACCACGAAGGACTTCAGCAAGATAACAGCCGAAGAATAATGAAAGAACTAGAATAACGCGGGATGCAATATCAGCCTCCCAAACAGGATTTACCACGTCTGGCAATAGAATCTGGGCAAAGAACAGCCAGGCAACAAGTGGGCCAGAACGTATCGTTTCTATGACCGCGATACTCGGTAAGTAAAATACCGGCAAATTGCTACGCCTTCCAAATGCCAGACCGACGCCAACGCCGAAACCCACCACTATGGCAGCCGAGGCAAAAATAAGATTGAGGACCAAGCCGCCCCAAGCAGATGGTTTGACGCCATTATCTTCTGCAATGATATCAGGAGGATCAAGAATCATTATGGTAATAATGAATGAGAAAACCGTGAAGGAGATTAGAAGATTATGGAAATATTTGATTTTATACTCCTCGGCATCGTGATAATATGAATGTACTGCCAGGAAAGAGGCACACCCTGCAACCAAGCCCCCAAGCAAGAGAATAAGGGATTTCACAGGGTCATAACCCCTGTTACTGGTCAACCCTCCTTCCGACACCGATTCATAATCTGCTTCATATACCAAGAGCGTTACACAAATCAAACCGAAAATAGCATACGGGACTAAGAATTTACTCCGTTTCTCACCTAAACTTCCATAGGCAGAGCCCAAGATGACCATTATTAGATAGAACGGTGGCCACAGGCGCCATATCTCACTACCTGTAAATGGATTGACGAAGTAGGGGCCGACCAGCAGCATTCTCCTGTTCCTCCAGATTATGGTCCAATCGGCCTCAACAAATATGAAATTAATTATACCTGATATCAAGGAAAAAATCACGAAGAAAGAAAATAACGAGATTATCGAATTCCAGAACGTATCGAATAGTTCATCAGAGAACAGGTGGCCAAGATAGGCGAACATCGCCAAAGACAAAACATGCATGAACGGGAGAGAATCGGGGTCCGCTTTGAGAGCAAAATATGTGAAAATTAGTGCAAGAGCCAGAGCTATCTGGGCACTGTACTTGAATTGCGGTACCCATCCAAATGCGCGATTAAGAAGTTCCTTGACATCTGGCCAATTGGAAGATGTTCCAAACGCAGCTATCGCCGTTAGATAGGCAAGGTATTCGACTAGCACGCTCTGAGCCAGTAGTGCATCGAGCAGCGCTAGCATGCCGCAAATTCCGTAAGATAACTTATTA
>LWDU01000144.1_pt1 | contig 21897 bp, 17 predicted proteins | sample 727161 | NCBI WGS metagenome assembly LWDU01 (sample SAMN04566230, study PRJNA314399) | hydrothermal vent metagenome | isolation source: deep sea hydrothermal plume seawater | place: Mexico: Gulf of California, Guaymas Basin | collected 2004-07-11
GATTTAAGTGCCTCGTACAAAGCATCCTGATCGACAACCGCACCACGAGTCGTGTTGATCAAAATAGCTGATTTTTTCATCAGCTTGAACTGTACTGTACTCATCATATTCATGGTCTCTGGCGTAAGCGGATTATGCAGTGAGACGTAGTCAGAGCGTTCGAGCAATTCCTCTAGCGAATCCACGTAACTGGCGCCGAACTCTTCATCCCGCTTGTTCCGGTTGAAGTACAGCACCTTCATGCTGAATCCGGCGGCACGTTTAGCCATTTCGGATCCGATTTTACCCATACCAACAATTCCAATAGTCTTATGGTGAATGTCAGTGGCAAGGTAGCCAAGCGGGTCGAAATCACCCCATTCGCCTCGCTTGACCATCGCCGAAAGATCGATGGTCCTGCGGGCCATTGACGCAAGCAGTGCGAATGCCTCGTCAGCTGTGCTCTCAGATAGAATGCCTGGAGTGTTGCAAACCGCAATGCCACGCTCGTTGGCAGCTTTAATGTCTATATTGTCGTAGCCAACACCGAACTCGGCGATCACCTTGAGGTTTGGTGCGGCATCCATCACTTCAGCATTTACTTGATTCGTGATGTGGGCATAGAGACCATGCACATCGGCAACAGCTTTGATCAGATCCTCTTGCGACGGCGAATCAGAGTCTTCCCAAATAACGACATCAGCGCCGCTAGCTCGCAACGCGTCGGCTGCAACTGAAAATGTTCGTCGAGTTACGAGGATTTTTGGCATTTGTTCTCTTTGAAGATGCTAGGGAAGGAGAGAGTCGAACCCGCACGTTGATTAAGGCACACGTTCCTAAGTTCTGTCCGCAACGTTTTATTTGGTACCCGACTGTACGGTTTCCTGTTCAGCACGGATGCAGAGTGCACCGGACAGTACCCTGAATACTACCTCGGTTATTGTCATAGTGGTGCCGCCGTCAAAGCTATAGATATGAAGGGCGTTACACCCCTGCACTATGCAGGCTGAAATAACGCTATCGACGTTGCATGCCTGCTTATTGAGCATGGTGCAAATACATACCGGATAGAACTGAGATTTCTACATGTGAGGATTTACTAACTCGATTTAGACAACAATAGTGGTTATTGCCGGTGATTCATAAAATGTACGAAACCACCTAAACCTTGCGAAACATCTCTCACGTAACTGGTCGACGAGTATAGGAAAATCAAAATTCAGGTTCGAGATTACTTGATTGGATTTAGAGTGTCAAGAGTAATTATTACTGGGATTTTAGTCTTTTTCCGAAGTGATCATTGGTGAATTTCAGAGGTTTGTTTTTTGTTGTGGTTCTTGGTTCGATTTAAGTCAGGAATAGGTAGGAATCACCATATTTTGGACACACTTATCCTGCTGAATTTTTTTAAATTCTAGTTTGGAATTCAACCATTGTTGAAGAAAAATCTGTTGCCAGTTCATAGGAGACTTATGGAACTTCATCAGGCAGGAACGACGACGGTCGGATCGTTTTCTCTCGTATATGCTTGAGAATTTTTCTCACTTACTGATAGTCGGTGATGAAAGCTATGATTCTCATCTCAGCTTTGCAAACCAGACATTGAAGAAGATCGGTCTAAAAAATCTTCTTAATCAACCTGGCCCATGAAGAACTGACCTTTCGGTTTATCGTGTCTCATTTCCACCATTCCTCGACCTGTTCAAGTTCTGTTTCTATTTCCTCTTTTTTCTCCTTTCCTATTGGCAGGACATGTGCGAGGTTTTATGACGCAACCTGAACGACACTCTCTGCAGCTTCTTCTGCTTCGTGGATGAGTTCCATAATGCCCCCACTCATGTCAGTGTAGTCACGGGTGTTTGGGAGTTCCTCCATTACAAGATAGCGATTCATCACGACTATGCTGTCTGCTATGATGGTAATAATCTTGGGAATATCGCTCGTAATCAACAGTATTGCCGTGCCTTCGCCTGATAACTCTCTTGCTAAAGAGCATGCTTCTTTTTGCGAAAATTAGCTTTAACCATCGGTATGTATTTGACGACCCAACGTTGAAGGGTTATTTGATCAACGTCTACCACTCGCTCGTGAAATAGTTCCTCTATATCACGATAACTTAGAGTTAATCTTAAATACCAGTAAATTGCTTGGAGAACATTACACTTGGGGAAGTGGCAACCTTCCAATCTGTCTTAATTCATCTGTTCTTTCCGCAAAATGGAGAGAACATATCAGAAGTTGACTAAACTTGAAAACTTTGCGACGGAACCGGTAGAAAAAGTTTAGGATCTTAGCAGGAACTTATGGGTTGAAGTAGATCTGCTCCATCTCGACCCAGCTTTGTTGCCCAGGCAAGGGCACCTGCATGGGGTCACATATTGCAAGCCACTCTCTGTTTCTGGGATGCGTATTCAGGGCCGTCATGTCTGTTTCGTAGTCGTCTCCAACATACTCATAGTATGCGAACTCGTAGTACTGCCCGTCCGGAAGCTGCTGCAGGAAGATATTAAAGTTGCGGATACCGGCATCAGTCAGAAGATCCCGAACACCTGGCCCATTGTGAACGGTTCGATATTGATCAATGCACTCGGGCCGAATGCCGATAACAAGACCAAAACGGCGAACAGGTGTGTCACTCATAAAGAACTCCTTTCTAGATAGTTGATAAGCGCTGATCCGCACTAGAACCAGTCCTTGGTTGTCACAGGTAGGAGCATAACGCGAATTTTATAGACCAGTCCGACTGACTATAGTCCTGGTGTTCTGTATTCTTCTAATTTGTCTTCGTCCAGTACCAAACCTAATCCAGGTTCATCGGGTATCGTCAAGTATCCATCGGTCATAATTAATGGATCTTTTAACAATAAATCATGAATCATATATTCAGTGAATTCAACAGCCGGATGTGCATTTTTAATGGCCCCGCCAAGATGTAATTTTGCTGCTACTTTTAGACCTAATCCCCATTCTGTTCCTATTTGGATTTGTAATCCTGCTGACTCTGCAAGTGTTGCCCATTGAACCACACCATTGATCCCACTTGCTTTGGCACATTTGGTGTTGATTATGTCAACCGCATCTAATTTAATAATTTGCTGCACCTGTGTGAGACTGTAAGCACTTTCATCTGCTGCAATTGGAATAAAAGTTGAGTCTTTTACTGCTTTCATCCCAGCAAGGTCGTGTTGTGCAACAGGTTGCTCAAGTAGCTCAAGACCCACATTGAGCTTCTCAACACGGTTACAGAATCTTATTGCCTCCTTTGCTGAATAACCGCAATTTGCATCTGCTCTTAAACTGATGTCATCTCCTAATTTTTCCCTTATTGCTTTAATACATTCAGCGTCTCTTTCTGGATTTGATCCAATTTTTGCTTTTATTCCTTTGACACCCTTACGGTAGTATTCATAACTATGTTCGGCCATTTTTTCCGGAGTTTCTCGTGGAACTTCAATTGCCACGAGCACTTTATTTCTCCAACACCCTCCTAAAAGGGTATAGACTGGAATTCCAAGAGCCTTTCCGACAAGGTCAAATAAGGCTAAATCAATACCAGATGTTGAAAAACGTGTTGCACCTCTTGCTGAATCCCAACTCACTAAATCGATCAGGCATTTCCAATCAAAAGGATTTTTCCCAATCAAACGGGGGGCCATATAATCATCAATCATACTTTTAACAACACTGACTGGTTCGACAGTATCACAAGCAGCTTCTCCAATCCCGATGATTCCTTCATCTGTAAATATTTTTACAATTACATTGGAAAGGAAATAACCTTCTTTCGATTTTTTTAAAAAATATTTATTTTGAGAATAAATGTCTTCATGATAGAAAGAAGGAGCATTTTGTCCCATCACTTTATCCATACCATCTTCAAATTTGTCTAGTGGTACAGTGACAGGGATTGTTTCAATTTTTGTAATTATCATAGTTATCTCACTAACTTATTTTTTTTATTTTAGTCACTTTTTGATAGCCGGGCCGGGTGTGCCTACCCATTAAAAAAATACAATGGCCGTAAAGAAAGATGATCAACGCCTACATTTGAAACTCGGATTCTTATATTTTTAATTTTTTTATCATAACTATTTGTCCAAAAAAATGATTAGCCTCGTAAATGGCAAGCAACAAAATGATTGGTTGTTATTTTTTTAAATGGTGGTTCATTTTCGGCACAAATCGGTTCAACGATAGGACAACGTGTGCGGAATCTGCAACCACTCGGTGGGTTAATGGGACTGGGGACATCCCCAGAAAGAATGATACGATTCTTCTTTAGACCAGGTGTTGCCAATGGAACTGCGGACAAGAGTGCATCAGTGTAAGGATGAAGACGTTCATCAAAAAAATTCTCTGCTGACAGCAGTTCTACTGTCTTTCCAAGATACATCACGGCAACCTGATCACTCATATGCTCTACCAAAGACAGATCATGGGAAATGAATAAATAAGTGAGATTGAGTCGTTTTTGAAGATCAAGTAAAAGGTTGATGATCTGTGATCTGATGGAGACATCCAAGGCAGAAACAGGTTCATCGCAAATAAGAATTTTTGGATTCAAGGCAAGAGCCCGAGCAATACCAACCCTTTGGCGTTGTCCCCCGGACAACTCATGTGGGTACTTCTTTAAACAATCGGGTGATAAGTTAACCAGTTCTAGAAGTTGAGCGAGCCTATCATTAATATCGCTGCGTTTTTTAAGAATTTCATGGATAATGAAGGGTTCCGCAATTATTTGTTTAATAGTTCTATGAGGGTTTAATGAAGAATAAGGATCCTGAAAGATCAGTTGCACATTTCGACGATATTTCCGTAACTGTTCTCCTTTAATATCGACCGTGTCATTTCCCTCAATGAGGATTTCACCTGAACTTGGTTTTTCGAGATGGAGAATCATTTTTGCGGTTGTTGTCTTTCCACAACCTGATTCACCGACAAGCCCCAACGTTTTACCTTTTTCAATCTCTAAACTGATATTGTCCACAGCATTGACATATCCTTCTTTCCTTTTAAGAAATCCTTTGCGAATCGGAAAATGTTTAGTCAGTTTACGGATAGCAAAATAGGGAGAATTTAAATTTAATGCACTCATTTATGACTCACTCATCTTTAATATCATTGATTCGGATGCACCTAACGAGGTGATCTGTTTCCATTTCCTGAAGTGGAGGTTCATTCCCCAGACAAATTTCATTAGCATATTGACAACGGTCATAAAATTTACAGCCCGGCTTGAGATCGAGAAGATTGGGGACATTTCCTGGAATGGAGTATAAAGGTTGCTTACGTCCCGTTTTTCCACCATAAGGAAGGGATCGAATGAGTCCTCGTGTATAGGGATGTAACGGTTTATTGAATAACTCTGAGACAAGCGATGATTCAACAATACTCCCTGCATACATCACAGCGACTCGATCAGCGGTTTCTGCAACAACGCCAAGATCATGTGTGATTAAAATCACTGACATTCCTAAATTTTTGACAAGGTCCTGCATCAGTTCAAGTATTTGTGCTTGAATCGTCACATCTAGAGCAGTAGTCGGTTCGTCTGCAATCAATAGTTTTGGATTTCCAGAAACAAGTGCCATAGCGATCATCACCCTTTGACGCATACCACCGGAAAGTTCAAAGGGATAATTATGGATACGTTGTTCTGGAGAAGGTATCCCCACCAGTTCCAGGATTTCAATAACCCTATCTTTACGCGCACTTTTAGTCATCTCCTTATGATGTGCTAAAAGAATTTCCTCAATCTGGTTGCCAATTCGATAAACCGGATTCAGGCTGGACATCGGTTCTTGAAATACCATAGAAATGACACTGCCCCGCAATTTACGCATTTGCTGCTCTTCCAACTCAAGCAGGTTCACTCCATCAAGTGAAATACTTCCAGAAACAATTCTACCGGGTTTTGGAATGAGCCGGAGGATAGAACGTGCCGTAATCGATTTACCGCAACCTGATTCACCAACCAGTGCGAATATTTCCTGCTTTTGTACATTTAGATTAATCCCATCTACCGCACGCACCACACCAGCATCAGTAAAAAAATGGGTTTTTAAGTCCTTAATCTGAAGAAGAGATGGAGTATTTGTATCACTTCCTTCTTGCATAGGATTAATTGACATCAGGTTATAATTTTTCCCCCAGTTTAAATACGATTTGCGTTTTGCACAGGAAGGTCAAGGAAACTTTTTACCCTGCCACCAATAAAATTTAGAGCCATCACTGCCGACGAACTGTATTCCGCAGATGGGGGTCCAAATAATCTCTCAAGCCATCACCAATAAAATTTAGCCCCATCACAGCCAATGATAAGGCCAGACCTGGGAACATCATAATCCATGGAGCGTTGTATATAAAATTTCGTCCATCACTGATGATATTCCCCCAGCTTGGCGTTGGTGCTGGCATTCCTAACCCGAGGAAGCTCATGCCAGATTCAACAAGAATAGCCCAGGCAAAACCAAAGGCGACTTGAACGATCAGAGGTGCAAATGCATTGGGCAGGATATGGATAAAAAGAATCCGTAGGTCATTTGCCCCAAGAACTCGAGCAGAATCAATATAGTCTTCGTTTTTTATGACGATCACCGAACTTCTGACCACTCGGACAATTCGAGGGGTGTAAAGGATGACCATCGCAATAATAACATTGTTTGTAGAAGGGCCGAGAGCAGCCATTAATAAAATGGCCATGATGAGGCCAGGGAAAACCATCAGTCCGTCCACCAACCGGCTGAATATTGAATCGAAAGTTTGGTAGTATCCAGAAAGAAGACCGAATAAAACTCCAAAAACTCCAGAATAGAAAGTTGCTACGGCTCCAACCCAAAGAGATATTCTAGCCCCAAATAAGACCCTTGTCAGCACATCACGTCCCATTTCATCAGTACCAAAAGGGTGTTCCCAACTCACTGCCAGGAGAGAATTTTCAATGCTAATCTCAATGGGGTCGTAAGTCGTTAAAAAAGGAGCAAATATAGCAGCGAAAAAGACGATGAAAAGCAACGATATTCCAAAGATAAGCAGTCGATTGTTAATGATTCTCTTAAACATCAGATAAAATCATTATTTGATGATGTTAACTGAGAAAATTTGTTCCAAAAAGTTTCTCTGTTTTATTCATAATTGACACGTGGATTGATGATGGTATAGGAAATATCAACAAGGAGGTTAACAACAAGAGCAACCAATGTCACAAAAGCAATCCCTCCTTCAATTATAGGATAATCTCGTCGAATGGCTGCGGTGGTAACAAGATTTCCAATGCCTGGAATAGCAAAAACATTTTCTACTAACACAGCCCCACCCAGGCTCAAAGCAAAAGTTAACCCTATTATAGTAATAATATTGATCAAAGCGTTTCTGAATGCGTGTTTGTAAATCACTTTGGTTTCACTCAGTCCTTTAGCACGAGCTGTTGTGATATATTCACGATCAAGCACCTCTAACATGCTGGAACGGGTATGACGGACAAGCAGTGCAACTTGTGAAACTCCGAGCGTGAAAACAGGCAAAACCAAGCGTTCTAACCAAGAATAGAAACCAAATGATATCGGTCGATAACCCGAAGCAGGAAACCAACCTAAGTTCACTGCAAATAGAATCATCAGAACAAAACCAAGCCAGAAAATGGGAACAGAAACGCCTAATGTAGAGAATACCATGACAACACTATCAAGAATAGATCCTGGTTTTTTTGCAGAAAATACACCTAATGGAATAGCAATGACCAAAGTGACTATCATTGACATTCCAGCCAAACTTAAAGTAACAGCAAAACGATCCAATATGACATCAATTACCGGATCCTTAAAGAACACAGAAGTGCCAAAGTCTCCATGAGCAATTTTCTGCAACCAATCAATGTATTGTGCGGGGATTGGTTTATCGTAGCCTAATTGATGAATCATTTCATCCAGCTTCTCTGCTGAGACACCTCGGACACCAAACATTGCAATTGCTGGGTTTCCAGGCACCATCCTTGTTAAGATAAAAATCAGAGTGACTGCAATGAATAATGTAGGCACAAAGGCAAGTATCCTACGAAATATGTATGAGAGCATTTTAACTTGGATGGGTGATTATGATAAAATTATTTAAATATCATTTAATCTTTTGCTTATTCAAAATACAGAAGGGTAGTCATTCTACGATTGATGTATGCTGACATTTTAACTTGGATGGGTGATTATGATAAAATTATTTAAATGTTATTTAATCTTTTGCTTATTCATAATACAGAAGGGCAATCATTGATATGACACCCTTCTGCTCTGTTTATTTTGACTTTATTTTAATCCAATATTATTTAATGTTAAGTTACCAAGAGCAAGATTACCTTCTGAATCTATTACATTTGATCGCTTGGCGGTGAGATTGTACCAATGCCCAAATGAATAGGTAGCCACCTTTTCATGAAACAGCATTTGAAGGTCTCTGGCATACTTTTTTCTTTTCAGAAAATCGGTTTCTTGATTCAGTCTTTTAAATACTGCATCAACTTCAGGATCACTGAAAGCCGTTTCAACTGAAGGGAAGGTACCATTGAACTCAGGTTGATACAATGATGGGTCAATCCAGTTTCCTCCAGAATGATACATCATCAGAACATTACCATTCCTCCGATTGGAGACCCAGGTTTGAACATCAATACTGACCAGTTCAGCATTCATGCCCGCTTTTTTCAATTGACTGACTATTGCAACTCCAATACGCACTTGCACTGGATTGGTTGCAATCGATTGAAAGGTAATTCGTTCTCCATTATATCCAGCTTTTTTAAGATATTCCTGGGCTTTTTCAGGATCATTTTGATTGTAATACCTTCCTCCTGCAAAATTGAAATAGGCACTTTCAGGTGGGTAAAAGCTTGGATCAAGGACCCGGAATTCTGGATTAGGAATTGCCGCTCCCATAATTTCTTCAGCATTGATAGCAGCTTGGATGGCCTTGCGAATATTCAATTTACTGGTGAGGCCCTTTTGTTGGTTAAACATGAGATAAAAATTGAATGCTGGCCCTTTTTTGATAGGATCTACACCATTCGCTAACTTTAATCTATCATAATCAGCAGTCTGAACGTTTGTAATTACATCATAATCACCCGATTCTAAACCAGCCAATCGTGTCGTATACTCTGGAACGATCCAGAAAATGATTTGATCAAGATAAGCAACTTTTTTACCAGTTTGATAGTTAGGTTTGTCATCACGGGATACATATTCTTCGAATTTTGTCAGCTTGATATACTGATCTTCTTTATATTCAGTCCATTTATAAGGACCCGTACCGATGATTTCTGTTAAATTCCCGCTGGTAGGTGAAGCCTCTGCAACTTCTTTTGGCATGATCACACATTTATTTTCATCTGAGCCAAGAAGCAGAAGTAAAGTTTGCCCAATAGGATCTTTAAAGTTTAGCCTAACCGTGTATTTGTCAAGCGCTTCAATTTTATTGGTTTCTAAAGAAGCCCCTTTGGGACCAACTTTCTGCCAACGTTTAATCGAGGCAATTACATCTTCAGCAGTCATCTCCTTAAGATTATGAAAGAGAACGCCTTTTCTTAACTTGATGGTCCATATCTTGCCATCAGAGGAAGCTTCAAATGACTCAGCCAGTTCAGGAGCCGCTGTGAAATCAGCCCCATATGCAAAAAGCCCCTCCCAAACATTGCTTTGGACTTGAGGTGCTGGATGGGCCACTGTGGACTGCCAATCCAGAGTGGTAAAGGGGATATGAAGTCCCACATTAAGGGTTCCCCCCATTTTCGGTTTTTCAGCAGCAACGAGCTGTACAGTCACAAATAAACTCGTGATGAAGAATACAACCAGAATACGTGCAATTATTTTTTTCAATTTGACTCCTCGCACTTTAGCTGTCTTTACTCTTATTTGTTCTAACGATTCTATTTTTGTAGCCATCTTCTTTCTCCTGATGATGGGTTGTGCCTCCAGCTACATGCTAGAAGCGAAATACTCTGCTATTGGCATAGATTGGCATGGACCAAAGTGTTACGGTATCACCACCGCCGAATCACCCTACAATAGCAGTGTCTAAATGAAAGCTCTCGATGTAAAGCAAGGAATCCCAAACAACCAAAACCTTCATAAAAGGTTAATAGAAAACTTCATTCTACCCTTGAGTATAGGCTTATATCCAAATAATGGGTCGATTCTACTTTCCTATATTTAGTTTGTCAAGTTTTTATATTATATATTTTATATGATTTTAGTTTTTTTCTTGAAGTGATGATTGGTGAAAATCAGAGGCTTGGGTTTTGTTATCGTTCTTGGTTTGATTTAAGTCAAGAATAGGTGGGAATCATCATATTTTGGACACACTCATCCTGCTGAATATAGTCTTTTTTAATTTCTGGTCTGGAATTCAACCATTGTTGAGGTAAAATCTGTTGTCGGTTCATAGGAGACTTCTGGATCTTCATTAGGCAGGAGTGGCCTGAACATGAGGAGTGAGGGGAGGGGGAGCTCACTGGATCCGCCCATCGATACATAAAGTAGTTAGACTCATTTCTGTCTACTCCCACTGATAGCACAACTAATTCTTCACAGTCAGACACCCTCCACAACTTTCCACCTTCCTTGTAAATCAAACCGATTCCACCAGGCGCGCACCGTCTCATAGCTGATATCTATACTGCGTTCGTGGAGAATATCTTCGGTCTGTCGCAACAAAAGCGGATAACGGACATACATCATCACGGCAAGGCGAATGATTACGGGGGATGTTTTGAAGTATCGGAACGAATTTCTCATCCGCTGACGCTAGAGCTGGCTCCCGAGAGGCTCAAACAACTTTTACTCTGACACTGCCTCTAGTCTAAAAAGGGCCCACCCGCGGTGGCCCCAGATCCAGAATGCGCATAGATGCATCAAAGCTTGCTTTCATAAGGACGGCTTTGATATGCCCGTGTTCTGGCGAGATCCAAAGGTTATCGAACTCCCAGGGGTCAACCTCAAGATCATAAAGCTCGCCAAACTCATGTTGGTGATAATTGATGATTTTATACTTTCGATTCCGGTACATGGTCCCCAGCGATCCTTCTTTGTGATCCAGTGCATCATAGTATTCGCTACGGACAAAATCACGATGTGAATGACCATCCGAGCGACCTTCGAGGATTGAGCGCAGACTTCGACCATGCATATAATCGGGAATATAAATCCCACAAAAATCAAGAAAAGTTGGAGCCTTATCCGTCAACTCGACAAGTGCATCACTAACCAAGCCTTCTTCAATACGCCCCGGACAATTAAAAATCAGCGGCACACGAACCGACCCCTCATAGAAGCGACAGCCTTTCTGTATCAGACCATGATCACCTAATGTTTCGCCGTGATCGGAGGTAAAGACGATAATTGTACGTTCGCGCTGACCGGTTTTCCCCAAATGATCGACAACGCGGGCAAGCTGATCGTCGATCAATTTGATCATCGCATAATAGGCCGCCTGTAGGGTTTTCACATCTCGCTGGCCGCTGCTTTGCCCCTCTTGGCCTCCGCCAGGGATAATCGGTTTTGCTACAATTGGGTTTTTTATATCCAGGTCTTCCGGATTACGAGCGCGTGACTGGAAATCAAGGACTTCCAACTCGCGCTGCTGGACCAGATCACTTTCCTGAAAATAAGACCCTGGCATCTTTTCCGGCGCAAATTTGTCCCGGTATTCGACAGGCGGATTAAAGGGCGGGTGCGGGTCATAAATATTTACGCTCAGCAGCCACGGGATATCTCTGTTTTCGGTAACGAACTCCATGGTTTTTTCAGCACACCAAGTGGTTTGATGAAGCTCTGTCGGCACGCCATCCAAATCATCTGTCAAATCCGCTAATTTATAGCCCTTGGAGCGCACCCAGTCGGCATAGTCGTGTCCGGTTTCCCAATTGTCCCTTGGCGCATGACTATATTTAAAATACGAGTAACCGTCATCGGCACGTGGCTCAATACGCTTGTAGGCACTGGCTAGATGTAATTTTCCAATGTTGCCACACAAATAGCCTGCATCAGCGAATATTTTCGTAACCAATGGCGTATTGGTAGGGAAATAATCGTTTCCGTTACGCGTTACATGAATGCTACTAGGATACATTCCTGTCAGAAAGCTTGCTCGGCTTGGCGTGCAAATCGGCGACTGACAATAGGCATGTGTAAATGCCGTTCCAGATGCACACAGGGCATCAATTGCCGGTGTATCAACGTACGGGTTCCCCAAAGCACCAATGGTATCGAAACGTTGCTGGTCTGTGCATATCCACAGAATGTTAGGTCGGTCGGCGCTCATATTCTTTAATATGAAACAACTTAAAATTGGTATAATTGTATATGGTATTGTAGGGAAACGAAAAAGAGAATATATTGATTTGAATCCATACTTCCAGACTCATTATGTAAGTGATGTGAACTTTGATGGTGATGGTAAATTTTCTGATGGCGTTTATTAGTTCAAGGACTATAGGAAAATATTTGATCATGAAGTAGATATTGTTTTTGTCTCTTGGATACTCCTCACATCTTCTCTACTCTCAGGAGCTAGAGCTTCGCTACCGGGTGCTTCGAGAGTCCCTTGGGATGACCCGCGCCCAGGACCGCTCCTCCGTTGAGGAGAGATGCCTTCACCTCCTCAATCTCCGTGGGGGCTCTGTCAATGGTTGCGTATTGTTTCTCCAAGAGCGTCCAGCCGAGGGGCGCCTCCTCCAGATGGCCGTCGACGAGAGTCGTATTGAAAGTTGTAACTGTCAGTATTGCGCAATCACAATTTGAGCAAGCCGAAGTGATTCGAGACCAGATTCCTGTCTCCTCGACATTTAATTGGCCAACAAGTTTTATACATGACCATCTGTCATCTTTTACACTATCTTTGATATCAAAACTAGACTCACAAATTAATGATTTTTCATCATCTGTTGAAGTAAAAGAAAAAAACTATTTTTTCTATAAAGCAAATCAGGCAATTTATATTTAGGTAATAACCTATGGATTGAATATTGATGTGGCAATAATTTTAATTCAAGTATATGCATTAAAGTTTAGTAATTATATAAATAATATTTTATATTATTGGTTCCAAGTTTTCCACCATTCATTAAATAATTTAAATTGTTTTTTTGCAAATATGGATTGACTTTCGCTTAGTTTGTCAGATTCATAAAAATTAAAATTATATTCATCTTCCCCTTTTAGTTTTAATAAATACTTGTAAAAAAGTACTAAGTCGGGTCCCTCGTCAAATGTTGATAAAACTTTAAGCGCATCATTTAATTCTAAAGCAAGACGTCTTGCTTTAGCACTACCATTTCCAGCTTCAATGCATAATTTGTAAAGTCTGATGACGGCTTCTGGTAGAACATTCCCAATGCCAGTTATGAGTCCAATAGCCCCACAATTTACAATTCCGTGAAAAACCTGAGTATCAACTCCTACAACTAAAGCAAGTTCTTCTTCTGTCTCTGTAATATTTTCAGCAGCATAACTTAATGCAGCTGCTCCACCAAATTCCTTGAAACCTACAAGCTGTGGATAATTCTCACGGAGACTAAAAAATAGATCAGCTTTCGTCTCAAAACCATAGTATGGACTATTATAAATGATGGATGGTAATCCTTCACCAGCTTCCAGAATTGACTCAAAATGGTTTTTTTGTGCGGATGGTGAACTCCCACGAGAGAGTACTCTAGGGATAATCATTAAACCAATCGCACCATTCTCTAAAGCATGTCTTGAGTGAAGTGAAGACTTTAATGTATTTTGGGCCCCCGTACCTACAATCACAGGAATACCAGCATTAGTCAAAGATAAAACCCCTTCCTGCCTTTGTTCATCTGTTAATAGAGGCCAGTCACCCATAGATCCACAATATACAATAGATTGCATACCTGCTTTTATTAATTGTTTTGCTTTTCTTACAAGAGCATCAAAATCAGGAGCACCTTTCGAATTACATGGTGTCATTATGGCTGGTATACACCCTTTAAATACATGTTCATTTTCCATATTTAAACTTAATTATATTTAAATCTTAATTATTTATTTTAAAACTAAATATATTTCAAAAATTATAAGTGATATGTCTAAAATTTTATAAAAATATAAAAAGAAAAATTAATTGTTATTAGTATAGTCCCACCTAAAATGATAAGAATCGCTGTGTTAGCGTATATGCTCTACTTAGGTTTTGTGCATTAAATAAATAAAAAGATCCTAATTTCATCAAATCAAATCCAAATTACACTTTAGCCAGCATATAAATATACCTTTGAAGGTAAAAAAAATAATCACCATTTTAAAATAAATAACCTGAAAATATTGAAATAACTATAAGTGTAAATATTTGTAAAAACAATGTGGCAGCTATGCCATTACTATTATTTATTATTTTGAGAACCAGCTAATTTAATAAATAAATTATATCCCGTGTGTGATAGGGGCGCAATAATGAGTAAAAGAGAATTGTTGTTAATAATTTAACTCATATATTCACCACAATTTATATAAAATGTAGATCCAGTTGTGAAATTAGAAGATAGTATACAATTTATCACATACGTCACGTCTTCTGTTTTACCAGCTCTTCCCACGGCTGGAATAAAAAACGACCGACGAAATTTGATCCGCCACGAAAATACGCAGTTCCCGTTTCCCCCGAAAAGTGATTCGCAAATAGACGAGCCCACAGAACATAGGCGGTGAAAAGGAGGATAGTCCAAGCCTTTACGCTTAAGGGGTCGCCACGTACTACGACGTTGAGTCACGAATTAAACAACGGATTCCTGTTCGACCTGTATCTTGATAACCCGATCCTTCGTTACGGCAGCATCCATAGCTTCCTGAAATTTTGCAAAAGGATATACGGCTGAAATTGAGGGTTTGAGATTGATTCTTCCCGAGGCCGCGAGATCCAGCGCGGGCTGAATAACATGCGCCGACCGGAACGAGCCGACAACGAGGAGCTCTTTTGACATCACCAGATTTATTGGCAATTCAACGGATGCCGGCTGGGTACCGACCTGCACGACCGTACCACCTCGTCCGACGAGTCGAAGCGATTGTGCCAGAGCGATGGGTGAACCGGAAACCTCGATAATTATGTCGATCGCATCGTTGGCTGCAAAGGAATTGATTTCGTCGTTTCTCGGATCAAATGCAAAATCAGCACCCGCGCTAATAGCAAAATCCCGAGGGAAGGCGTCGACATCACTCACAGCAATAGATGATGCCCCATATGCTCGTGCGACCAGCAGAACTAGTTGTCCGATCGAGCCGGCACCGGTTATGAGTAACCTTTTACCGGCAATTCCACCGTTTCCTGAGGCCCTCATTACAGCGTGAGTCGCTATAGTAAGAGGCTCAAGCATCGCCGCATATCCGTAATCAAGTCCTTCAGGTAGCAGATAACAGTTCCGCGCGGGAACTGCGACATACTCGCCAAAGCCTCCGTCGATGTGCGGACAACAACTCGCCGAACCAAAAAATCTCATATTAGTACAGAGATTATATCTACCGCTGCGACAAAAACGACATTCGCCACACGGTAGTTGAGGATCCACAGCTATCCGGTCGCCAACGGAAAAACCTTTCACATCGCTGCCGATTTCTGCTATTTCGCCGGCGAACTCATGACCGAGTGCAAACGGCTCCCTGGGAACAAAATCTCCAATTTGGCCGTGGCTGTAATAATGGACATCCGAACCGCAAATACCGGTCCGTCGAACTCGGATGAGAGCATCGTTTACACCGACTAATGCCACGGGACGTTCTTCGTACCTCATATCTTTCGGCCCGTGTAATACGTAAGCTTTCATATAGCCTGCCTTAAAGTGCGTTGTTTATAGCAAACTGCCGTCAGACGAGCTTACTCAAATTGAGTCCCATCCCCCCAAGTACATGGTCGTCATCGCAGTTAGAAAAGTCGCAATAAAACTCTTTTTTTTCAAGTTCGCAGAGAATACCTTGATGGTCATAATAATTCGACTGTATCTGCGTCTCAGGATCTCCTTTGTCGTTAATTCGTCCACAGTCAAGCAAGTATTCGGAGATCCGATATTCACTGCCGATATCATCAATATCTCGATCAGTTATTCTAACACAAACGTAGTAATCCAAACCGAAATAAAGGAAAATCAAAATTCAGAGTCGAGATTACTTGATTAGATTTAGAGTGTCAAGAGTAATTATTACTGGGATTTTAGTCTTTTTACCAAGTGATGATTGGTGAAAATTAGAGGTTTGTATTTTCTTTTGGTTCTTGGTTCGATTTAAGACAGCAATAGGTGGGAATCACCATATTTTGAACACACTTTTCCTGCTGAAATTTTTTAAATTATAGTTTGGAATTCAACCATTGTTGAAGAAAGCTCTGTTGCCAGTTGATAGGAGACTTATGTAACTTCACCAGGCAGGAACGATAACGTTCGGATAGTTTCCTGTCGTATATGCTTAAGAATTTTTCTCACTTACTGATAGTCGGTGATGAAAGCTATGATTCTCATCTCAGCTTTGCAAACCAGACATTGCAGAAGATCAGTATAAAAAATCTTCCTAGTCTCAATGAATTGAAAGTGTTGGAAATGGGGATTATGAGTGGCCTTCTGTAATATTAAAGTTCAAATACTGGTGCACAAATTTTAAAGTACTTCTTTGTCGATTGCTTGCAGTGCTCCTCTCATATAGCCCAAAGCAAAAGCCATTCCCGCATGCCATGAAGATTCGCAGCTCATTTCAGGACTATGATCTGGAACCAATATCCCTTCATAGTGATTTTTTTTCAGAATTTTGAGCACCCTAATCATATCAATGTCTCCCTCATCCACAAAAACTTCCTGATATTTAGGAATTTTTCCTTTCACATTTCGAAAATGGATGTAGCAAATTTTCTTTTGTTTTGTGTAGTTGTCGAGTGATTCATAGATATTACCTTCACTCATCTCCTGGATTGTTCCCATGCAAAACTCTAGTCCATTAGCTGGACTCGGTACAAAATCAAGTAAATTCTGGTATTTGTAGGGCTGGTTGACTAGTCTGGCTGTTCCTCGAAGTGAATCCATTGGAGGATCATCAGGATGAGCTGCCATTCGCACTCCATTTTCTTCAGCGACTGGAATGATTTCTTTTAGAAAATTTTCAAGTCTTTGCCACAATTCAAGATTTGAAACAGGGGAAATCGTTCCTTGTGGGGCCTCAGGATCGTATACCATATTCCATACCATCCCTTTAGGAATTGGTCGCTGATGATCAATATCCTTTTCATCAAATTTGACTGAAATCGCTCCTCCCCGCCCTACCGGTCCTTTGGTCCATCCCCAGACTCCAGCAATGCTGAAATTGTATCCAATGATCGGAATGCCAGCTTTGCCCACATTCCTGATGATTGTTTTCAAGTCTTCCATCTGTTCTTTTTTCCTGGGGCCATCCAGCAGAATATCTGACCAATGGGCAGGATCGAAATTTTCAATGGCTTCCCAAATCAATCCATGCTCGTTCAGGGATTTTTTGATTTCAATCAATTCCTCATAAGTCCAAAGTTTCTCCTGATTGGTTGTGGTTCCCCAGCCTTCTAGTTCGGAGCCTCTTGAGATCTTAGGATTTTTCCCTTTAAAATAGTCAACTAAATGGACAACAACATGGGTCGCCCCGGCTTGTCTTGTGAATTTGAAATTGTCTTCATTCAATGAATCTCTATACAATCCTAACCCTAATTTCATATTGGCCTTTATTTTATATTTTTAGGCAGGTCAGTTCTAATACCCTAATGCTAGTTACGTTTTGAAATGATCATTCCGTCACTGCATTGAAATGACTGTTTTGCTCTCTGAAAGCTTTGGTTTCAAAAGATTCAGAATCCAATGGATGCTCCCCCATCGACCGGAAGACAAACACCAGTGACAAATTTTGCAGCAGGAGAGACAAGATAGGCTGCAGTCCAGCCTATGTCCTCAATCTCTCCGAATATTCCCATCGGAGTCCTTCCCAAGATTTTTTCTACTCTTTTAGGGTCAGATTTTGTGGCTTTCCTCATCATTGCGGTATCAATGAATCCGGGAGCAATCGCATTTACACGGATTCCTTGAGGTGACCATTCTGTGGCCAATGATCGCACCATGCCAAGATAAGCTGATTTTGCAGCAGAGTATGCTGTGACACTTGGAATGCCAATTAAAGAAGTCATTGAAGCAATGAAGAGAATATTGCCCTTCGAGGACACCAACATCTGTTTTGCAACCTGTCGACTTAAAGAGAATGATCCTAAGACGTTCACATTCAAAACATCGAGAAATTCTTCTTCCGTAACATTAATCGCAGCTTTTTTTTGGTGCATTCCTGCATTATTCACAAGAATACTGATTTGGCCGTGCTGTTGAGTTACCGAATCAATCAGTGATTCCGATTTTTCAAATTTAGTCACATCATATATCCTGTAGTCAGCCATATGACCCAATTCCTTAACTGCCTTCTGCAATGGCTCTTCGCGGCGGCCAACGATAATTACTTTTGCACCAAAGTTAACAAAAGCCTTCGCAATGCCAAAACCAATCCCAGTGCCACCCCCAGTAATCAAAGCTATTTCATTGTCAAGTTTAAACGGGTTTCGAAATTGTTGTTGCATTTAATTCTCCTGATTATTTAGTAAGACCAATTGAACACTGTTTTCTTTGCTATGTTAAAACTTACGATACTTTAGATAGGCTTCTTCAGGATCAACACCTTTTAGAATAGCTAGTCTTACAGCATTCTCGGTTGCGACCATTTCTTCAGCAGTGGAAATAACTTTATCAATTAATCCGTGAGGAATAATGACTGTCGAATCCCGGTCAGCCATAACGTAATCCCCATTTTGAATGGTTACATCCCCGATCCTAATATCAATTTCGAATGCATCCGGAATCCATTTTCCCACGATGTCAACCGATGTGAAAAATTTACAGAATACCGGAAATCCTAGTTTTTCGATGAATGAAGAATCACGACATCCCCCATCCACAATATAGCCACGTACACCTCTAGACTTCAATGTTTCTGCAGAGAGCTCCCCCATTAGCGCAATTTCATTGTTGTTTGGCTGGCAAATCACAACACTGTCTGGTGGCACCTTTGATAATAACCTAACCCACGCTAACAAGGTTTCTTCTTCTCCGAGACTGAAGTCGATATGGCCTCTGACCGTATATACTGATCCAGCCGTTTTTGTGTTTATGTCGAGTGGTTTAATTTCATTAGGCAATACACACTGAGAATGACCCAGTCTGGTCAAAGCATCATAGATTATACAACTATAAGTTTTTTCCAAGCGGTCAGCATAGTCAGACATATTGTTCCTTTTTTCTGTCGGTTTGCGTAAATATTTATATTATTCCTTTATTCCACTGGTCGTAAAACCTTGCAAAATATTTTTGCGCAAGATTGTAAAGACAACCAACATTGGGATAATCGTTACTACAGCACCTGCGGAAATAGCACCATATTCGATGTAGAATTGCCTCTGATAAACAGCAAGTCCCAGTTCTGTTGTATACATATCCTTGGTCGTGACTACGAGTAGCGGCCAGATAAAATTTCCCCATGCTTCAGAGAAAGAGAAAATCCCAAGGGCCATTAGTTAAGATTTGCTCAAAGACAGTACAATTTTCAAATAAATCCAGAGTTCATTTGCACCGTCAATTCTGGCTGCATCGAGAAGACTATCCGGAATCGACATAATATTCTGTCTCATAAAAAAAACTCCGAATGTCATTATTGTCATCGGAAAAATCATGGCAAAGTAAGTATTCATCATCCCCGTTTTATAGACCATAATGAAAAGTGGGATCATGTAGACTTGAATGGGGATTGTCGCTGTAGCCAGTATAACTGCAAATAGGAATGTTCTAAAGGGAAATCTATATTTCGCAAATATGAATCCTGACAGACTCGACGTCAGCAGGACAAAAAACATTGATCCGATAGAGATGATAAAAGAATTGAGAAGATAATTAAGCAAATACAATCATGGACGAATGTTCCAGTGTGTTTGGACAGTGAAGGAGCCCAGGTTCGCAACCAAGATAATACCAGATATTCAACTTAATTATTATGATTCATAATTATATAAAATATCACTAGTGTCCGGTTAAGTTATCGAATAAATTCAGTAATACATTTTATATATTATTAATTGAAGGAACTTGTACAATTTATAAAATAAACTACAATATTTTTGGTAAATATTAAAATTAAAGTTCCTATGAAGTAACTTCTAAATTTATTACGTTTCACAACCCATAATTTATTTCTTTTTGAAAAAGAGCTATGATTGAGGAATTTAAACGTCCGCCTTCTATGGTTGAAGCGACAATGAATGGTATTAGAAATTTAATTATTAACGGGAAATTATCATTAGGACAGCAACTAACTGAAAACTATCTTCAAAAAACTTTTGGTTTTAGCAAGACTCCTATTAGAGAGGCATTAGCCCAATTGAAGGCAGAAGGAATAGTTGTGTCGGAGGTTCACAAAGGATTCAGAGTTTTTAAAATGGATGAAAAAGAGCTATCTGAATTTTGTGAATTTAGATTAGCACTTGAATCTCAAGCCTTGAGATCTGCTTATAAAAATAAGAGATTAGAGTTAGTTAGAGGATTAAAATATTTTATAAAAGATTTTAAAGAGAGTATTAAAATTAAAGATTTTGTAAAATATAATTTAACAGATACTAAATTTCATAAATCTTTTTTTATCTTATCTTCAAATCGTTATTTAATAAAAAATTATGAAAACATTAATAGTATAATTGAAACTATCAGAACTCATACAGGTTCGACTATAGTTGACAATCATAAATTAATCGACTCAATTAATGGCCATATATTAATTCACAAACATATTAAAGCAAAAAACCTAAATTTGGCATTAGATGAATTGGATAAGCATATCAATAGTTGGCATGACGACAGAATAATAAAATTACGTCTAATTTAATAGCCATGACATTGTCCATTAACTTGATTTATAAGATTGATTTTGCCCTATAATTATTATTGGCAGTCATGCCAACAATGGTCGCGAATAAAAAAGAAGATTTTCTGCAAAAAAACATCACCATGATCTTACAAGGATAAGATATAAGAATATAATTAATTTATATTATAGTATATTTTTTAATATGAGTAACAAAATAGTAACAATTTTGCCACAAAGAAGGATAATCAAGAACTAGTTTAGTAACTGGATGGGGAGGGTATTCACCACTTATATCAAATATTGCTGATATGTGCTAGATGTAGTTTCTTATAGACACCTATAAGGAAACCTGATTATTTGCCTCGCGTGCGTGTATTGCGCGAATACACAATCTGTGCACGATTACATTGTTTTTTTACTAAAACCAACCCCATCATCTCCTGTGAGTAACCACCACTAATTCTTCACAGTCAGACACCCTCCAAGTAAAATCCCACTTCCTTGTAAAAAAAACCTATTGGTGTTATATTTTGGATTCTTCTAAACCAACCAATAAGAAATCTTGTGAGACATCTACTCATTATCCTCTCAATCCTTTTTCTTTCTTCCCCTCTGTTTGGTCGGGAAACTGACATCTTATTTTCTTTGACAACATCTTTAGGGTTATAAGAATTATGATTTCATTATCAACTAATCTTAAAAGTCAAAATGTCTAAAAAGAAAGATGTAATATTCACTTCCCCCCGTGGGGGAAAGTATGAAGGGGGATTCAAGGATGGGCAAAGACATGGTCAAGGGAAATTGACCTACCCTGATGGAAGAAAGTTTGTAGGGGAATGGAAAGATGGGGAACCAATTGGTCAAGGAACTTATATTTATGGAAAAGGGAAATGGGAAGGGGATATGTATGAAGGGGAATTCAAGGATGGGAAAAAACATGGTCAAGGAACATACACTATCTCTT
>LWDU01038485.1_pt1 | contig 21896 bp, 13 predicted proteins | sample 727161 | NCBI WGS metagenome assembly LWDU01 (sample SAMN04566230, study PRJNA314399) | hydrothermal vent metagenome | isolation source: deep sea hydrothermal plume seawater | place: Mexico: Gulf of California, Guaymas Basin | collected 2004-07-11
GGGCGCGTCCACGAAGTCCACCCCACCCGCTCGCGGGTGGCGCTCATTGGCGACCCCGCCTGCCGCCTGTCCATCAACGTCCTCCCCTCGCGCGAGAACGGCATTCTCACCGCCGACGGCGCCACGGTGTTTGATCACACCATCGTGAACCTTCAGTTCCTGCCCGCCCACACCGAGGCGCGCGCGGGCGATGCGGTGGTCACCAGCGGCCTGGGCCGCCTTTTCCCGCGCGGCATTCCCGTCGGCAAGCTTCTCAGCATGGCCCCTGCCCCCGGCGCGCTCAACTCCAACGCGCGCGTGAAACTCGCCGTGGACTCCTCGCGCCTCAACGAAGTCTGGGTCATCCTGCCATGAAAACTTTTTATACCCTTGGCCTGTTGGTGATTGCGCTGTTCGCGCTCTACCTCACCACCACGCTCGAGTGGCCGCAACGCATCACCGGCACCCGCATCGATCCCTTACCCGCGCTGATGGTTTGCGCCGCCCTGCGCGCTCCCTTGAGGGCGCTCACCGTGCTCGCAGTGCTCGGTTCGCTTTGGCAAACTTCACTCTCCGCCGATCCACCCGGCATCAGCATGGTTCCCCTGTTCGCCGTAGGCGTGGCTGTGTCGCTCAACCGCCGCGCCATTCATACCCGCCTCTGGAGCGCCCGCTTCGCCGTGGGCGCGGCGGCCGGCGCGTTGGTGCCATTAGCCACCGTGGGCACGCTGATGGCGCTGGGCCGTGAGCCCTTGCTTGGCTGGTTCTCCCTCTGGCAACTCGCCGTCATGAGCCTCGCCAGCGGCCTGCTCGCCCTGCTCTTTTTCCCCTTGCTCCAGTGGCTGGATAAGACTGTGGAAAACCAGCCCCTCGCCGCGCCTTACGACACCACCACCCTCATCAAGCGCACCCCCCATTAAACCCAATGCCCCACCCCGCCCAAGCCACAGATGAACAACGCCTGCACCTCGCCGGCGCAGCCCTGTTGCTGGGCATGGCGGTGCTGCTCTGCGGGCTCGCCTACGTGCAGGTGGTCACCGCGCTGGAACACGAGGCGGATCAGCAGAACCAATCCCGCCGCACTGTGCGACTGCCCGCCGTACGCGGGGCCATCCTCGATGCCCAAGGCCGGCCGCTGGCGCACGATCGGCCCTCCTATGTAATCCACGCTTATTTAGAAGAACTCCGCCATCACTTCCGCAAAGCCTGGCGCGATGCCCCGCACGACACCCGCACCGAGGCCGGCGTGCGCCACGCCGTGGTCAGCGATTTTATTGCCCAACTCCAGCTCGACCAACCGTTCACGCTCACGGAGGGGCAATTGCAAAAACATTTCATCGAGCAACTCGCCCTGCCCATTCCCGTGATGCGCGATCTATCGCAAACCAATGTGGCGTGGTTTATGGAAAACGCGTGGCGCGTGCCGGGGATGGATGTGGAGGCCCAACCGCACCGGCATTATCCCTCCGAATCCGTGGCGCATCTCGTGGGCCGATTGCGACGGCCGCAGACTATTCTCGATGAAGAGCGGCCATACAATTATCGACTGCCCGATTTCATCGGCGCGATGGGATTGGAACGCACGTTCAATGAAACGCTGCGCGGCAGCGCGGGCACCAAGAGTTTGCTCGTCAATAATCTTGGCTACCGACAGCGCGAAAAAATTGTGGTCGCCCCAACGCCAGGAAATAATGTGGTGCTCACGCTGGACCTCAAAATTCAGGAGGCCGCTTATCAAGCACTCAAGGAAACCGGCCGCAAAGGCGCGGCGGCCGTGGTGATGAACGTGCAAACCGGCGACATCATCGCGCTGGCCTCGCTGCCGGTTTTTGATCCTAACGCCTTCATCCCCGGTATTCGCAGCGAGCTTTGGAACGAATACCGCGAGGCGCGCCCGAGCCCATTACTTTTTCGCGCCACGCAGGAGCGCTATCCGCCGGGATCCATTTTCAAAATCATCACCGGCCTCGCCGCGTTGGAAGCCGGCTCCAACCCCACTAACTTCGTTTACAATCCCGGCTACGCAAAAGTGGGACGGCGGCGGATTGACGACACCGCGCCCCCGGGCCACTACGATTTTCACGAAGGCTTCAAGCATTCGAGCAACACGTATTTTATCACGCGCGCCATCGAAACTGGCGCGGAATCCATCATCGCCTTGGGCGACCAATTTTTCCTGCGTGAAAAAACCGGGCTCCTCGCGCGGCAGGAAGCCAAGCCGCAATTCCCAACTATGGCCGACGTCCAGGACCGCCGCAACTGGCAGGATGGTGACACCGCCAACCTCGCCATTGGCCAAGGGCCCATCGCGGTAACACCGCTGCAAATGACGGTGATGACCGCTGCGGTGGCCAATGGCGGCAAAGTTTTTTTGCCGCGCGTGGTGGATCGCATCACGCCGGTAGATCCCACGCGCACGAAAGAATCCAAAATTTTCCCGCCCGCCAAAGTGCGCGGCACGCTCAACGTGAAACCCGAAAACCTCGCGCACGTGCAGCGCGCGATGCTCGCCGATGTGGCGGATGACGACGGCACCGGCAAACGCGCCCGCATCGAAGGCTTCGCCGTGTGCGGCAAAACTGGCACGGCCGAAGTGCGCAACCGCGAAGGTCGCCACAAGATTACGTGGTTCGCTTCGTACGGCCCCTTTGAAAACCCAAAGTACGCCGTGGTGGTGATGGTGGAGCGCGGTGCATCCGGCGGCCTCTCCTGCGCGCCGGCGGCCAAGAAAATTTACGAGGCGCTCATCGCGCGCGACAACCCCAACCGCATTGCGGGCAACCGATGAAGTTTATCAAACAACTCATCCCGTGGCATCGGCTCGACTGGATGCTCCTGCTGTGCCTCGCGGGCTTGATGGTGTTCGGCGTGCTCTTCGTGTACAGTGCCACGTACAACAACGACACTTACACCGGCGCGCACTGGCTGCGGATGCCGCATTACAAACAGATTATTTTTTACGGCCTCGGCATCGGCGCGGCCTTCGTGGTGTGCCTCCGCGATTACCAACAAACGGCGCGTTGGGCCAATGTGTTTTATTGGCTGAGCCTCATTATGTTGGTCGCGGTGCTGATTCCCGGAATCGGCTCGGTGCGGTATGGGGCGCGGCGTTGGTTTGATTTGGGGGTCACCCAATTCCAGCCCTCCGAGCTGGCCAAGGTGGCGGTGGTGCTGGCGTTGGCGCAGTTCCTCAGCCGACCGATCAAGGAATTGAAGGAGCCGAAAGTTCTGCTCAAAGCCCTCGCGCTGGCGGGCATTCCCTTCACGCTAATTTTTCTGGAACCGGATTTGGGCTCGGCGCTGACGCTGTTGCCGCCGGCTTTGGTGATGCTTTACGTGGCGGGCGTGCCGGGCGGTTTTCTGCGGAAATTAGTGGGCGGAGTCGTGATTTTCGTGTCATTGGTGCTCGCCTACGTATTTTTTATGCCAAAAGACTGGAAACCGATACAGTTTCCGGACTATCAAAAGCGACGGCTGATGGTGTACTTCAATGTGGACTACGCCAGTCAGTATGCCGGGGCCGGTGCTTCGCAGGCGGAAATCCGCCAGGCGCACGCGCTGCAACGGCAGGATTCGTACAACGTCGTGCAGGCGATGATCTCGGTGGGCTCGGGTGGGCTCACGGGCAAAGGCTGGAAACAGGGCATCCAAAATGCCCACGGCTACCTGCCGCGCGGCGTGGCGCACAACGACTTTATTTTTTCGGTGATCGCCGAGGAAAGCGGGTTCGTGGGCAGCACGTTGGTGATTCTGCTGTACGGCGGAATCATCGTCGCGGGCATTCGCACGGCCAGCCAATGCCGTGACCGGCTCGGAAGGCTTATCGCCATCGGAGTGGTCACGCTGTTGTTCAGCCACGTGTTTGTGAACATTGGGATGAACATCCGAATGGTGCCGGTCACGGGACTGCCACTGCCGCTGCTCAGTTCGGGCGGATCGTCGGTGGTGTGCTCGCTACTGGCTTTGGGGCTGTTGCAAAATGTGCGGCTCTATCAACGAACAATTTGACAAGAAATTTAACAGAAAGAAATTTTAAAAATGAGTAACAAACAATTTAATCGCAGAAGAAAAACCCAACGCTTCCGTCCCAGTGGCGGAATGAAAAATCAACTAAAACGGGAAGAGCCCGTTGAGAAAGGCCGCGCCGATATTGAGGACGGCCGCGTGCTCGATGAGCCGGTTTACGAGAAGCATCACGAGGCGGAAATTCTCGCCGCCGAAAATGAAGCCGCCGGCATTAAACCCGAGCCGGAGGAAGTGATCAAGGAAACCACCGAGACCCAACCCAAAAAGCCCGTCGAGGAAAAAGGCGTGATGGCGTCGGTGAAACGCGCCGCGCGAAAAATCATCCGCAAGCTCCTGCCCAAACAGGATTCGGACAAAGAAATCATCATCAGCGCGGAGTCCCTCGAAACCCGAGTGGCGCTCATGGAAAAAGGCGTGCTCGAAGATTTCACCATCGAGCGAAACAACGTGGAACGCATCGTCGCCAGCATTTACAAAGGCAAAGTGCGCAACCTTGAGGATCGCCTCGAAGCGGCCTTTGTGGACATCGGCATCGAGAAAAACGCCTTCCTGCATTATTGGGACATCACCCCCACCAACCTCGATAACCGTTACGAAATGGTGGAGCGCAAAGGGAAACGCCGCAGTACCCCGCGCCTCACGCGCAAGGACATCCCCAAAAAATATCCCGTCGGCAGCGACATCGTCATCCAAGTCACCAAGGGCCCCATCGGCACCAAGGGCCCGCGCGTCACCACGCACCTCGCCATCCCCGGCCGCTTTATTGTGCTGTTGCCCGCCTCGGATCAACTCGGCATTTCCAAAAAAGTGCAGGACCCGCAGGAACGCAGGCGCCTGAAGGAAATCCTGCGTTCACTCGATATCCCCGACAACATGGGCGCCATCATCCGCACCGCCGGTGAAGGACAAAAACAACGCTACTTCGTGCGCGACCTTGCGATGCTCAAGGAGACTTGGGAAACGGTCAAGAACCGCATCGACAACAAGCCCTCGCCAGTTTGCGCCTTTCGCGATCCCGATCTCATCGAGCGCACCGTCCGCGATTTTCTCACCGAAGATGTGCATCGCATTCTGATTGATAACAAATCCGAATACGAGCGAATGCAAAAGTTGATTGAACGCATTTCCCCGCGTTCCAAAAACAAACTGGAATACTACAGTGAACCGCAGCCCATTTTTGACAAGCTCAACATCTCCCGCCAACTCGGCCAGGCCTTTTCACGCAAAGTCACCCTCAAAGGCGGCGGCGCAATCGTGATCGACGAAACCGAAGCGCTCGTCGCCATCGACGTCAACACCGGCAGCCACAAAGGCGGCAAGGACCAGAGCAGCACCATCCTTAAAGTGAACCTCGAATCCGCCGAGGAAATTTGCCGGCAACTCCGCCTGCGAAACATGGGCGGCCTCATTGTCGTGGATTTCATTGACATGAAACAACGCCGCGACCGCGACAAAGTGATGAACCGAATGAAGGAAGGGCTGCGCCGCGACAAAGCTAAAACCCATGTGCTGCCCATTTCACAGCTCGGCCTTTTAGAAATGACCCGCCAACGGCATTCCGAGAGTGTCCTTTCCACCTTCTATGACGAGTGCGATTACTGCAAAGGCCGCGGCCACATCAAGACGCCCGTGACGATGAGCGTGGAAATCCAACGCAAACTCGACGAGCTGCTGCGCAAACGCCAACCCGGCGATGACGATGATTATCAACTGCGAATCGTCGTGAACCCCAACGTGCTCGACCGCCTCCGCCGCGAGGACGAAGACATCCTCATCAATCTGGAGAAAAAGCATCTCGTCAAACTGGCCTTCCGGGGAGACACCTCGTTCCACGCCGAACAATTCAAAATTTTTGATGGCCTCAAAAACCGGGAGCTCATCAGCGTGGGCGAAACTGTTTCATAATCCGCATTATTCTTTTGACAGAACGGGCCCGTGGCGTTGCCATTTGCTATGCGCATTTATTCCATTCTTGCTCTGAGCTTTTTGGCCGGCGAACTCCACGCCGCGTCCCTCCCCAATACCCGTCCACTCACGCTGGATGGCGATCTCTCCGCGCAAATGGTCGCCGGCATCGATCGGTTCTTAATGCGCGAAACCACCGCTGCCGCCAAGCGCCACACGGATTTTTGGAAACGCGATCGCCGCACCGCAAAAACTTACGTCGCATCCATCCAAAAAAACCGCGACCGCTTTCGCACAATCATCGGCGCGGTGGACAAGCGCCTGCCAATCAACGCATTGGAATTCATCAGCACCACCGCCGCCTCATCCTTGCGCTACGAAGACGAAGTGATGTCAGTACACGCAGTACGTTGGCCGGTGCTGCCCGGCGTGCACGGTGAAGGGTTGCTCATCCAGCCCAAAGGCGCCCTCCGCGCCCGCGTCATCGCCATTCCCGATGCCGATCAAACGCCCGAACAACTCGCCGGCATCGCGCCGGGCATTCCCCCCGAAGCGCAATTCGCCCGCCGATTGGCCGCCGCCGGTTGCCAAGTGGTGGTGCCCGCGCTCATCAGTCGCAGCGATGAATTTTCCGGCGATGCCCGCGTGCGGTTCACCAACCAAACCCATCGCGAATGGATTTACCGCCAAGCCTTCCAAATGGGCCGTCACGTCATCGGCTACGAAGTTCAGAAAGTGCTGTCCGTGGTCGACTGGTTCGCCGCCGAGAATGCCAAACAACCCACCGCCGCACCCATCGCCGTGGCGGGTTATCACGAAGGCGGTTTGATTGCCTTTTATGCCGCCGCGCTCGACACTCGCATTGAAGCCGCAATGGTGAGCGGTTATTTCACTGAACGCAATCGCGTTTGGGAAGAGCCCATTTATCGTAACGTATTCGGATTGCTCGAGCAATTCGGCGACGCCGAAATCGCAAGCCTCATTTCACCCCGCGCCTTGGTCATCGAACACAGCAAAATCCCCACCCTCACCGGGCCGCCCAAAGCCGGTCCCGGCCGGAGTGGCGGCGCGGCACCGGGCATCCTCGCCACGCCCCGCACCGCCAATGTGCTGACCGAGTACGAGCGCGCAAAGAAACTCGGTGCCAAAGAAATCCGATTTGCGCTCATTACAAAAGACGGCAAAAATGCGCTGGAAACATTTGGCACGGATCGCGCACTGGAAGCACTGCTTCGGTTTGCAAACGTCATCCCAAAACCGAAATGGAAAACCGCCAAACCACCGGCAAAGGCATTACAATCAAAACCTCCCCTTCACCGCCAACAACGGCAAGTTTCCGAGTTGGTGGAATACAACCAACGCTTGCTGCGCTTTTCCGAATACGAACGCACAGAATCGTTTTGGAAAAAACTACCGCCCGGCGAGCCCACCCAATGGCACGCCCAATGCGAAACGCATCGGAAGCAATTGTGGAAGGAAGTCATCGGCCAATTCCCCGCCGCCAATCTTCCCGCCAATCCACGCAGTCGAAAAATTTTGGAGACGGATAAATGGATCGCCTACGAAGTGGTGCTCGATGTGTGGACCGATGTTTTTGCATGGGGCTACTTGCTCGTGCCGAAGGATATCAAAAAAGGCGAGCGGCGTCCTGTCGTTGTTTGCCAACACGGCTTGGAAGGCTTGCCCAATGACGCGGTGACCCGCGATAAAAATGAACGCGCCTTTCGGTATTACAAAGGCTTTGCCGCCGAGTTGGCCGACCGCGGCTTTGTGACCTTTGCCCCGCATAATCCCTATCGCGGTCGCGATGCCTTTCGCGTGCTGCAACGCAAAGCCAATCCGCTGGGGCGTTCGCTTTTCTCCATCATTGTCCCCCAACACAATCGCATCATCGACTGGCTGGAAACGCAGCCGTTTGTCGATAATTCGCGCATTGGATTTTACGGCCTTTCCTACGGCGGCAAAACCGCGATGCGCGTGCCGGCATTGGTGCCGCGTTATTGCCTCTCGATTTGCTCGGCGGATTTTAACGAATGGATCAAAAAGAATGTTACCGTCGACACGCGCTACAGTTATCTGTTCACTGGCGAGTACGAAATATTTGAGTTTAACCTCGGCCATACTTTCAACTACGCCGAGATGGCCGCACTGATTGCGCCCCGCCCGTTCATGGTCGAGCGCGGCCACAAAGACGGCGTGGCGCCGGATGAATGGGTGGCCTATGAATTCGCAAAGGTCCGCCGACTGTACGCCAATCTCGGCATCGCCGAACGCACTGAGATTGAGTTTTTCAATGGCCCTCATTCCATCAACGGCAAAGCCACTTACGATTTTTTGCACCGCCACCTGAAATGGCCCAAACGATGAAACGATGATCCCCACCGTCATTACCCTCATCATCGGTGCAATCGGTTTGGCCGCTTGGGTACTGTTGGACGATCCACCGCCGCGCCCATTGGATTTGCCCAACAAACCTTTCCCCGATAATTGGCGCGAGCTGCTGCGGAAACGCTGGCCGCTTTACAATGCGTTGCCGGAAGTGCTGCAGCATCAACTGGAGCAGCTGACGCTGGTGTTTCTGGATCGAATTGAATTCCAAGGCGTTGATCTCGAAATCACCGATGAAATGCGCGTGCTCACTGCCGCTCAGGCGTGCTTGTTGCTGCTGAATCAGGACACGTTTTACTCGCCCCAACTCCGGTCCGTGGTGATTCATCCGCGCGCTTACACCGCCACCAGCTATGACGAAGCGGGCGGCGAGGCAATGGAAAAACAAATCGCCGTCCAAGGCCAATCGTGGGGCAGCGGCTCGGTGGTGCTCTCGTGGGACAACACCCAAACCGGCGCGGCCAACGCCAAGGACGGACGTAACCTCGTACTGCACGAGTTCGCCCATCAACTTGACCAAGCCGACGGCAAAGCCGATGGCGCGCCCGCGTTAGGCTCGCGCGAACAGTATCAACGCTGGCAAAAAGTTTGCACGCGGGTGTTCGCCGATTTACGGGACAAAGTGGAGCGAGGCAACAAAACCGTCATCGACGATTACGGCGCGACCAATCCCGCTGAATTTTTCGCCGTGGCCACGGAAACATTTTTTGAAAAACCTCATCAACTCAATAAGAGGCGTCCGGAATTATATGAGCTGCTCAGCGACTACTATCGCGTGAACCCCCTTTCGTGGCCGTAAGCTCCCCCCAAAAAACTTCACCCGCCAGCGGGGAGCCAACGGGTGAAGATCCTTCAGTAGCCTTTACTTGGTCTGCTTCTTACCGGGCAGCCCAGTCTGTGGGGAACATCCGAACTGCTTTGCAAGAAAAGTGGGCGGCAGAGTTTGCCAAAAAATGAATGGTGATGGAGATCATCAAAGGGGTGCGGGCTTGTGCGGGATTTTAGTTTTGCTCCGGGTCGTGCCGGTGCAAGCCCACGTCGTGGGCAATGTCGTCGAATTCCTCGCGACTGACGTCATCCAGACGCTTGCCGCGATCAGCGAGTTTCTCGTTAATCTTCAAGGCCTTCTCAGTCATCTCGTCGTGAGTATCCTTCGTGCCGCCCACCAACGCGAAGTTTTCTCCCTTCGTAATTCGCTTATGACCATCGTTGTCGAGGCCCACCCCCAGCATCACGGCCTTTGGTTTCTGTTGCAGCGAACGCGCCATCGCCGAGAACCTAACAAATTCACACCCTGTGAACAAGTCGAAACTACGGCGCCGTCAGCGATTGCCCGTTATGCTGCGGTCCCAAGCCCAATAAAAATGGAATCGCTGTCTCCGCCCATTCTTTTGGTGAAGGGAAATCCGCCGCCGATGGCCCGAAACAACTGCGCAACATTTGGGTATTGATAATGCCCGGATTAAACGGAACCGTCGCCATTCCATCCGGCAACTCCTGAGCCAACGATTGCGTGAGCCCTTCGATTGCCCACTTGGTGGCACAGTACGGCGCCACCTCCGGCGAGGCCGAGCGCCCCCATCCGGAGCTGAAATTGACAATCACCCCGCTCTGCTCCCGCGCCATTGCAGGCAGGAAATGACGAATCACATTGGTCACGCCTTTGATGTTGGTATCGACGATCACATCAAATTCCGCCGCCGACACATCCCAAAGAAATTTACTTTTGTTGATCACCGCCGCGTTATTGAGCACCAAATCCGGCGCACCGTATTCCTGAATCGCGGCGGCGGCCCAATCGCGCACGGCTTCATCATCCCTCACGTCCACCACCGAGAACGAATGCGAATGGCCCAATGACTTTTCGAGTTCGGCAATTTTCTTTTCCGACCGACTGCAGCCCACCACTCGATGCCCTTCCGCGGCAAAGCCTTCCGCCAGCGCCCGGCCTAATCCACGCGCCACGCCGGTGATCACCACCACTTTCCCTGCCGCATTGCCGCGCGCCATAATCATGCGCGGATGATTATGGCGTTTCCATTTCGCGTCCACACTTTATATTGGGGCGGCGTGAACCGCTTTGAAGCAAAACTGGCTGAGCACGATTGCACCCTGCAACGCGGCGCGCTCGTCACGCTGCAACTCAACGTGGGTCGCAAGTGCAACCAAGCCTGCCGCCACTGCCATGTGGACGCCGCCCCGTGGCGCACCGAGATGCTCGCGGAAAACGTGGCGACGCGTTTGCAAGATTGGATTACCACTCACAAACCCGCCGTGGTCGACATCACCGGCGGCGCACCGGAATTGTCCGAGCATTTCCGAGCCCTCGTAAAAACCAGTCGCGATGCCGGATGCCGCGTCATTGATCGTTGCAATCTCACCATCTTTGAGGAAGACGGTTTTGAATCACTGCCGAATTTTCTCGCAAAAAATCAAGTGGAAGTGATCGCTTCATTACCGTGTTATCAACCGGAAAATGTTTCGCGCCAACGCGGCAACGGCGTTTTTGAGAAGAGCATCACCGCCCTGCAAACTCTCAACGCCCTCGGCTACGGCACCACCCTTCCCTTGCATTTGGTTTACAACCCCGTCGGCCCCACGTTGCCGCCGGATCAAGCCGAACTGCGGGCGGAATACAAAGAAGCGTTGCGGCGCGATTTTGGCATCGTGTTTAATGAACTATTCACCGTCACCAACCAACCCATCGCGCGCTTTGCGGATGATTTGCGAAAGCAAAACAAATGGGACGAGTACCTCGAACTGCTCGCCAACCACTTCAATCCCGCCGCCGTCGACGGCCTGATGTGCCGCGACACTTTAAGCGTGGGCTATCAAGGCGAGCTGTACGACTGCGATTTCAACCAAATGCTCGACCTCCAAATCGCCAACGGCAAACCCCATTACCTCTGGGACATCACCCCCGCCGATCTCCCAGATCGCCTCATCCGCACCGGCGATCACTGCCTTGCCTGCACTGCCGGAAACGGCAGCAGTTGCACGGGAGCTTTGGCTTAATCAAGCCTTCGAGTAAACTTCGCCGCCTTGCTTCGCAAACTCTTTGGACTTCTCTTCCATCCCGGCTTCGATGGCATCGGCGTTGGTGAGGTTATTCTCGGCGGCGTATTTGCGGATGTCGTCGGTGATGCGCATGCTGCAGAAGTTGGGGCCGCACATGCTGCAGAAGTGGGCGGTCTTGGCGCCATCGGCGGGGAGAGTTTCGTCGTGAAACTCCAGCGCTCGCACGGGATCAAGGCTGAGATTAAACTGATCCTCCCAGCGAAACTCAAAACGCGCTTTACTCACGGCGTTGTCGCGGTACTGCGCGCCGGGATGCCCCTTGGCGAGATCGGCGGCGTGTGCGGCAATCTTGTACGTGATGACCCCTTCCTTCACGTCATCGCGATTGGGCAAACCAAGATGTTCCTTGGGCGTCACATAACAAAGCATCGCCGTTCCGTACCAACCAATCATTGCCGCGCCGATGCCGCTGGTGATGTGGTCGTAGCCGGGAGCAATGTCGGTGGTTAACGGGCCAAGCGTGTAAAACGGCGCGTCGTGACACCACTCGATTTGCTTTTTCATATTTTCCTCAATCATATGCATCGGCACGTGACCGGGGCCTTCGTTCATCACTTGCACGCCATGTTCCCACGCGCGCGTGGTGAGGTCGCCCTGCACTTTCAATTCGCCAAACTGCGCCTCGTCATTGGCGTCGGCAATGGAGCCGGGGCGCAGGCCGTCGCCGATGGAGAAGCTAACATCATACGCGGCCATGATTTTGCAAATGTCATCCCAGTGGGTGTAGAGGAAATTTTCCTGATGATGCGCGAGGCACCATTTGGCCATGATGCTGCCGCCGCGACTCACGATGCCAGTGGCGCGTGTGGCAGTGAGCGGAATGAACCGCAGCAACACACCGGCGTGTATGGTGAAATAATCGACGCCCTGTTCCGCTTGCTCAATGAGCGTGTCGCGGTACATTTCCCAAGTGAGATCCTCGGCGCGGCCGTTTACTTTTTCCAGCGCCTGATAAATCGGCACGGTGCCGATGGGCACGGGACTGTTGCGGATGATCCATTCGCGCGTGGCGTGGATGTTCTTGCCGGTGGAAAGATCCATCACATTGTCCGCGCCCCAAAGCGTGGCCCAGCGCATTTTGTCGACTTCCTCCTCGATGCTGGAAGTCACCGCGCTGTTGCCGATGTTGGCGTTGATTTTTACGAGGAATTTTCGGCCGATAATCATCGGCTCACTTTCGGGGTGATTGATGTTGGCGGGAATGATGGCGCGTCCGGCGGCCACTTCATCGCGCACAAACTCGGGCGTGATGTAATCGGGAATCTTCGCACCGAAAGAATTGCCCGAATGTTGATGCCGCAATTCACTGGGCTTCGCACCCTTCGATTCCAAAGCTTGCTCGCGACCGAGGTTTTCGCGGATGGCGATGAATTCCATCTCGGGTGTCACGATGCCCTGCCGCGCGTACCATAGTTGCGTGACCGGATGATCCTTTGCGCGCAACGGCTTGCGGCGCAGGCCGGGGAATTCCCGATGCTGATTGCGCCCCGTGCCAGGCGATTGATCTGCGTGGCGGGTGGACAAAAACCCATCGTCCTCCGGGCGCGCGATGCGCCCTTCGATTTCCTCCACATCGCCGCGCTTCAAAATCCAATCGCGCCGCAACGCCGGCAGCCCTTCCTCCACCGAGCACGAGTGACCCGGATCGCCCCACGGCCCGCTCGTATCGTACACGCGCACCGGCTCGTTGGGTTCCGTTTCCCCATCCACATTGCGCGTGGGGCTTTGGTCGATTTCGCGCATCGGCACACTGACGCATTTTCCTTTCACGTAAACGCGTCGGGATTTCGGGAATGGGTTTTGGCTTGCGCCAGATTCGAGGGCAGACTTTGTGGTAACCATAATTCAGGCGGGGAAACGGAAAAGCAAATCCCTCGCTGGCATTATCCGGCGGGTTCATTGGGTCAACCGCATCCTGCGGAACTCTCAGCCTTCCAGTTGGCTCCCCTGCCCTTTTTTAGCTGCCCGTCCGCTCGCGGTCAAACCTCAAAAGATTTCCCACAGCCGCAGCTCACCTTGGCGTTGGGATTGGTAATCTTGAACCCGCTGTCGTTGAGGTCATCCGAGAAATTCACCACCGAGCCGCGCAGGAAATCCGCGCTGATCGCATCCACCACCACCGGCACCCCCGCGCAATCCATCTCGCGGTCGTCGTCGCGTTTTTCGTCAAACACCAGCCCGTACTGCATCCCCGAGCAACCGCCCTGCTCCACGTATACGCGCAGCGCCTTGCCCTCCGGCTTGGCCTCGGCGGCGATCATCCGCTGAACTTCCGCCACTGCCTCGGGCGTGAGCGTCACGCAATCCTGTGTTTGTTGCTCCATAAGAAAAAGATACACCAAATTCAGCCGACAATCAACCACGCATCATTTCTGCCGCGCCAACTGGTTCAGAAAATTTTGCTTTCGATTCTCCAAACCTGTTTTCATTGCTGGAAAATTACTGATCATTAAATGGCACAACTCCAATGCCTCCCTCGGTTTGCCCAGTTGGCTCAGTAAATCCATCGCCATCAAACCGCTTTGCCCGCGCCAATAAGCATCCGGCACCTCGCCCGGTTGCAAATGTTTCCCGTGTACCACCGCCAACAAATGATCCACTGCTTCGGTTAATTTTTTATTGCGATCCGCACTGCCCTCAGCCTGTTGCCTCAAGACTTTAGCCCACCCCACCCGGGCTTGGTTTTTCACTGCCACCGGAACCGGCCCCGAAATTCTAACCGCCTTTTCGTAGGCCAACCGCGCATCCTCCCGGCGCCCCGGCAGTTTCGCGGAAACCGAAAGACAAGCATCACCAATGCGCCCCCACGCCCGCGCCGCCACGGCATTGGTGGGGCTCGCCTGCACCACATTGTAAAATGAATTGGTGGCGGCATTGAGCCCCGCCGCACCCAGCTCCAGCATCGTGAGATCGCCCAGCGCAAAGTGGGCCTCGGTTTTCATCGGGGCCGGTGTTTTTTGATCATTTATCAAACGGGTAAATTCCTTGCGCGCCTCGCCGAATCCCTGCCGGGCCATCGCCGCGCGTCCGGCCATCAAGGTCGCGCGCCGCCGCAAAGCCACCGGCGCATTGGTTTGGCTGGAAATGGATTTGTAGATTTTTTCCGCGCCCAAATGATTCGTGCCAGAGTTGAACGCATCATCCGCCAGCCACATATTTGCCAAATGGGCCTGTTCGGTTTTAGGGTGGGTTTTGATCACCGCCAGAAATGCGGAAACCACATTGGTCGATTGCCCGCCCATCGACTGCATCGACTGTGCCCACGCGTGGTCAAGCATCACCCGCGCGTGCAGCGAATGCGTTTTGTTTTTCGCCAACCACAATTGATAGGCCGTATTGGCCGCGGCCCAGTCCGCCTTGACCACCAGCCCCCGAATGGCTTCCAAATCCGCATCTGGACGGAGCGGTGAATCCGGTGATTCCTGTTGTAACCGCGCCAACACAAGTTGAGCCTCGGGCACTTGCCCGGCATCCAGCCGCGCCTGCGCAAGTGTCAACAAGCCTTTGTCAGCCAAGGCGGCGTTGCGCGGGCGCAGTTGATTGAGCAGCAAATCCGCCGCCGGATAATCTCCAAGCGCCACCGCGCTCCGCAACGCAAGATAGGCCGCAAGATCGCGAAGCGGTTCCGGCACGGAAGCCTGCAAAGTGGCGCGCGCCGGAGCATGTTGCCCGCCTCGGACTTGGGCTTGGGCCAGTTGCATCCGGGCCCAAGGAGCCACCGGTGATTCGCCTAGCAATTCGATTGCCCGACTCCAGGCATCACGGGCGGACTGCGGGTTTCCCTCAGCCGCATGACACCATCCTTCCCCCCACTTAGCGCGGCCCTGAATTTCAGGCAAGGGCGATTGCGCGGCCCGGGCAAATCGACCGCGCGCTTTCGCCAATGCACCGGCCTCCCCGCTTTGATGGCGCAGCCATTCCAGCTCGCCCGCGAGACAATTGAGCGTACCCACAAAATTCGTGGACACGGTTCTCTTCGCCAAATCATCCAGAACAGTGATCGCTCCGGCGTAATTTTCCCGCCTCATCTGGAGAAGCGCCGCGCGCAGAAATCCCTCACGCCGATGAACCGCTGGCATAGCGGATCCCTGCATTCGAGAATACTCCCGCAGCGCGGAGGGGACATCATCGGTCTGCTCAAAAATGGCCGCCCGAAAAAGGTGCACTTGAGCCAGTTGATTGGTTTGCCCCGTTCGACGCGCCAACTCCGCCACGCGCGCGGTGGTGGTCAGCGCGTCGCCCGGCTTGCCTGCTTGATTTTCCAGTTTTGCCAACAGAAACAATCGCCGCCATTCGCGGTGCAATTCCGTGCTGGCGGGCAGTTGGCCTAATTCCTCCGCGGCCGTTTTCCAATCCTGTTGTTCAAACAGTGCCTGCGCCAGCAACAGCCGACCCTCCTGCGCCCAGCTCGAATGCGGCCGCGCCTTGGCCAGCACTTGAAATTTTCCTTCGGTCGGCCGCAGTAATTGCACCACGTTTGCCCAATCTTTTTTACGGGCGGACACCGTGGCCAAAGTCACGCTCGCGGAGAGCGCGTGTTCCGAATCAGGGAATTTGCGCAGCAACTCCTGCAAATGCGCTGACGCGGCGTCAAACTGTTCCAAGCGCAATCGGCATTCGGCCTTCCAATACAGGTAGCCATCGGCCAACTCGCCGGCGGCATTTTCGCCTTTGGAAATTTCCGTCGCCGCTTTATTAAATTCCCCCATTTGATAAAGCGCCTGCGCGCGAAGCAAAACCGCTTGCGCACGATGCGGCGAATCCGAATGCAGCCGCGCAAACTCACCCAGCCAGCGCTCCGCCGTGGCCCAATGACCGGCCTGAAAACCGCGGGCCGCCGCGAGGTAGGCACGCTCGGATGGCGTGTCGGAAGGGCCCGTGCGCAAACGCACATTGCCCGTCACCGCCGCGCTTGCGGTTTGTGCCAAAACCAAAATGAACATCAAACCCCTCATCCCGATGAAATCTTTCGCCGCACTTTAGCCTTGGGCGCGGGCAAGGCGCGACTCAAAAAACGGCCCGTGTGGCTTTCCGCACATTGCGCCACATGCTCCGGCGGACCCTCGGCAATCAGCCGCCCGCCGCCATCGCCGCCCTCGGGGCCAAGGTCCACCAGCCAATCGGCGCACTTGATGACGTCTAAATTATGCTCGATCACCACCAACGTATTGCCCGCGTCGCGCAGCTTGGCAAACACATCGAGCAGCCGCGCCACGTCGTGAAAATGCAATCCCGTTGTCGGTTCATCCAACAAATACAAAGTGCGGCCGGTGGCGCGCTTGCACAGTTCGCTGGAAAGTTTCATTCGTTGCGCCTCGCCGCCGCTGAGCGTGGTGGCGCTTTGGCCCAATTGCAAATAGCCCAAACCCACCTCCGCCAGCGTGACGCAGACATTGTAAACCTGCGGCACGGACCGAAAAAACACGCACGCCTCGTCCACCGTCAGCGCCAGCACATCAGCGATGTTCAAGCCTTTGTAATGCATCTCGAGCGTCTCGCGATTGTAGCGGCGTCCCTGGCAATCCTCGCAGGACACGTAAACCGCCGGCAAAAAATGCATTTCAATTTTCAAGAGACCATCGCCTTGGCAGCGTTCGCAGCGGCCGCCTTTTACATTGAAACTAAAACGCCCCGGCCCGTAGCCGCGCACTTTGGCCGAGGGCAGGCGCGCGAATAAATCGCGAATGTGCGTGAACATCCCCGTGTACGTTGCGGGATTGCTGCGCGGCGTGCGGCCGATGGGCGATTGGTCGATGACGATCGCCTTGTCGAGATGCTCCATTCCCTCGATGGATTCGTGCGCGCCGGGGCGATCCTTTGAGCCATGCCATTTGCGGAAGAGCGCGCGGCGCAACACGTCGTCGACCAGCGTGCTCTTGCCCGAACCGCTAACACCGGTGACACACGTGAACGTCCCGAGCGGAATGCGCACGTCAATATTCTGCAAATTATTTTCCGACGCACCGCGAATGACAAGCCAACCGCGTTCGGGCGTGGCAGCCGTGCGCTCATTTGGCAGGGGTATGCTTAGTTCGCCGGAAAGATATTTACCGGTGATGGAGCGCTTGACCTTGCAGATTTGTTTCACCGTGCCGGCTGCGACGAGTTCGCCGCCGTGGACGCCCGCGCCGGGGCCGATGTCGATCACGTGATCCGCCGCACGGATGGTATCCTCGTCGTGCTCCACCACGAGCACGGTATTGCCGAGGTCGCGCAATCCTTTCAGCGTGGCGAGCAGTCGATCATTGTCGCGTTGATGCAGGCCGATGCTCGGTTCGTCGAGAATGTAAATGACGCCCACGAGGCCCGCGCCAATCTGGGTGGCCAGCCGAATGCGCTGGGCTTCGCCGCCACTGAGCGTACCGCTTTCGCGGTTGAGCGACAAATAACCGAGCCCCACGTTGCCGAGAAAACCCAAACGCGCCTTGATTTCTTTCATCACCTCGCCGCCAATTTTTTCCTGCAACTCGGTGAACTCAAGTGAATCAAAAAACTTCAGCGCATCCGCTACGGACAACCGACATACTTCCATCACCGACAAGCCCGGAATGGCCACCTTGCGCCGGCGGCCCTTGGGGCGGAAGCGGTTGGCCTTGGCGCCGCCGAGAGTGCAGGCGAGGATTTCCGGCTTGAGGCGTTGGCCGTGACACGCGTCGCACGGTTGACTGCTCATACAGTTCTTCACGCGTTTCTTGGTGAACTCGCTGTCGGTTTCCTGGAGAAGCCGCCGGAGGTTGGGGATGACGCCCTCGAAGGGTTTGGGCTTGGGATTCTTTTTGGCGGCGCGCCAAAAAGCAAACTTGATTTCCTCCTCGCCTGAGCCGTGCAGCATCACCTCGCGAAATTCCTCGGGCAACTTTTCCCACGGCACATCGAGCGGTTGGTCGTAATGCGAAGCGACGGCTTTGATGACGTGATTATAATAAATAATCATTCGGCGGCCACCGCGTTTCCACGGGGCGATGGCCCCTTGGGTAAGTGTCTTTTCGGGATTGGGCACCACGAGGTCGGCGTCAAAGACCAGTTTCTGCCCCAACCCGTGACACACCGGGCAAGCGCCGAAAGGTGAGTTGAAGGAAAAATGCTTGGGCGTGAGCGTGTCGTAACTTTTGCCGGTGGCGGTGGAAACCATTTTGGTGGAGTGCAGCGTCTCATCCCATTTGTCGGTTTTTTTCTTGGCCGATTGATGCAACGCAAGCACGCGGCCTTGGCCCCATTTGAGTGCCGTCTCCACCGAATCGGCAAGGCGTTGCCGCATGCCATCGCCAATGATAAGCCGATCCACCACCGCCTCGATGTGGTGTTTCTTTTTGGGATCAATGGTGATGCGGGTGTTGACCTCCAACTCCACTAACTCGCCATCCACACGCGCGCGCACGAAGCCTTCACGCGCAAGTTTCTCGATCACATCGCGGAACTCGCCCTTTTGATGGCTGACCACCGGCGCGAGCAGCATCACGCGCGTGCCGGTTTTCATTTCCATCAAGCGATCAATAATTTCCGTGGGCGTTTGCTGGCTCATCGGCTCGCCACTCTCCGGACAATGCGGCGTGCCGATGTGCGCAAACAGCAAACGAAGATAATCAAAAATTTCCGTGGTGGTGGCGATGATCGACCGCATGCTGCCGCCGGCACTGCGTTGCTCGATGGCGATGGTGGGCGAAAGTCCCTCGATGAAGTCCAACTCCGGCTTCTGCATTTGATCCAGAAACTGCCGCGCATAGGCAGAAAGCGACTCGACGTATTTGCGTTGGCCCTCAGCGTAAATCGTATCAAACGCCAGCGATGATTTGCCCGAGCCGCTCAAGCCCGTGACCACCACCAACTGATCGCGCGGAATCGTGAGCGAGAGATTTTTAAGATTATGCTCCCGCGCCCCTCCGATCCGAATGACATTCGCTCCCATAAAAGAAGCGCACCGTACGCGCGTGGCACGCAAATTCCAAGCCCGCGCTAGCGCAGAATCAGTGGCGAAGTGCTTTCAATCACCATCCGCGGCAAGGCCGGCATGTTCGGCCCGGGGACGCCGTGCTTTATCTTGAAATGATATTCACGCCATTTCTCAACCCCTTCCAAGCGAAACACCGTGCGTTGGGCGGCTTCGCTGGTGATGGCGTAATTGGTGCATAAGCCGTCTTTTTCGACAGCATTTTGCGCGGGCTTCAAGGTTTGGCTGAAGGTGTAGGCAATAAACCGCGGCGTGCCATCGGTGCGCAGGAGGGAAAGGATTTGTTGCGGGATGCGTTCGTAATCAATCTCATTGGGGAAGAACCGTTGTGCATATAGTTGCGTCATATTTCCTGTGTTCAATTGTGCGTCATTAATCATGCTCAAAAAATCAGGGTTGCCATCGGTTAATTCACTCACCTTGAGAATATCACTCACCCGCTCAAACGGAATCTCGCCACGATGACGATCGATAGAACGAACGATGCGATGCATAAACGCTCCGGGCGCCAGACGAAAATCATAACCCATACAAGTCGGATCCATGCAGTTTCCGAAATGCGGCACACTGTGAAACGCCCATATGCCACCGTTGTTTTTGAGCACTTTGCGCGGCACAGCCACTCCGGACAACACTGCGCCCCATGCCGCCGGGCTCTTCGCGTTGACGGACAGCAAACCGGTGGCGGCCACGGGCGAGGCGCTGGTTGAAAACAAATCCACCAACCGGTGATCATTCGTGGGCAGCGTGTCCAGCGTGCCGGTTTGCCGTTGCCAAGCATCGGTGCTGATGAGGTACATCCAGCTCGAAGGATCCGCCGGGTCATGCGTGTAACCCACGGTGGTGGCCAGTTTATTGATTGTGAAAGTCGCATCCCACAGGGTTAGCGTTTTTGGCGCTAATTGGGGATTCGAATAATCGTAACGAATGTTGCCATCATAACCCTGATAATCCGGTGGCCCTCCCTGTAACTGAACCCGATCGCCCTGCCAGAAGAAGGGAACCTCACCCGCTGTGATTACGCCGGTGACTGCATTAATGGAATTAATTATCAAACGATTCGCCGGCTTGGACTTCAGATAAAGCGATTGCCACGGCGTACCACGATGCACCATCCCCAACCAACCGAGCGCTTCAAGCCCGCCGGTGTTTTTGTGTGGGAATATCCAGGAATTTGAATCGATGATGCCCGGATCTTTCAGGGTCGTATGGTCGTATGAATCAGCCCAGGGCCGTGTCAGATTTTTTTGCGTGTTATAACGCGTGTCCGAAATACTCCAGGGGCGATACACATAATTCTCAAAACCCAGATTATTTGAATTCCAGTTACCGGCCGTCCCGGTGAGAAACTTGATATATGGAGGTTGTGATGGATGGGCGTTATTAGGCTCCGCAGGATGGACCATCGTGTAAGAACGACCCACGCCATTCACCAAAGGGTCATTCACTTGCCAGCTCATTTCGTATGCTTCGCCCCGATAAATCTCCCACAACAAATTCCCATTCTGTTTGAGCGAGGGCAAAAATATTCCACCATTCGGAGTGGTATGCTTTTGCAAACAACGAAACAGGTTGGTTCGGTTGATGCTATTATTGACACACCGGATTACTTCGTTGGGCTGAAAAGTTTCCCCCGGTTTCCACGCTGCCTGTTTCCACCGTGTAAAATCTGCGCCGAAATCAAACGATGTGTGAGCCGTGCGAGCGTAGTAACGATTGCCGCGCGCGTCTTCCACCTGTTCGCCCTGTTTGTAATTTTGATCGGATTGCCACCGCTCCCATTGGGCCGGCAGGTTTGCGGCAAAATGCAGACGCGCATAATCGATCACTCGGCTTTGCGCTGCGTTAGGATCGCGGCACGTAATCTTGATGGCCAGATTCACACGAAGATCATCCACCCGCCAAGGGGTTCGATTTGTTGCACTCAGAGAAATCGATGATAATGGAAACTGAAAATGCATCACCGGAAAAAGTGTCTTTCCGGTTTGTAACGAAAACGGTGTGGTGCGCGACAAGTATGCACTAATCGCCCGGGCAGGCCCCGCTCCCTCCAATTGGCCGGTCACTGAACCTGCCACAGTCCCCTCTAGCGCCAAAGCATGGCTGTATAAATTATCACGCAATTCCACCCCCACGTGCAGCACCGGCTTCACCAATACACGACTTGGATTGGGATCATCCGTTAAATGCCATTTAATGGCGGCCGACACTTCGTTCACACTCGGCCAAATGGCAAAACGCTTCGGCTGCCCTGGCGGCACTGGCGTCTGAGTGCGTTTATTCACGCCGATCAACAGCGGAAAGCCCGTTATCCGATTGCCGGAAACCTGCGGCACATCCGGCCGATCCGGCACCTGCCCCAATCGATCATGTGGATTCCAAACAATTCCTGGATCCAACTTCAATGGCGGCAAGGGCAAGTCGCGCACGGGAAATTGTTCCAGTTGAAAATCATTCATCACCCGCATCCAGCCGGCAATATAGACATTGTCGCCCGCCTCTCTCAGCAAAATTGGCCGGAACACTCGCGGCCAGGCTAAGGCTAACCGCATCCCCCCGCCGTTATTGGGCA